>WJXF01000005.1_pt1 | contig 296082 bp, 253 predicted proteins | sample 9263211 | NCBI WGS metagenome assembly WJXF01 (sample SAMN12697362, study PRJNA563984) | aquatic metagenome | isolation source: water sample from a prawn hatchery tank treated with erythromycin, plated on... | place: Australia | collected 2018-10-17
AAGACTACATATGAACGATTACTTGCGGCAGGAAAACCCAAAAAAGTAGCCATAGTTGCCTGCATGAGAAAGATGGTTGTGATCTTAAACTCGATGCTCAGAGACGGTGTAATGTGGGATAATAATAGCGCCAAAAATTAACTATTGACGCCATAGTCTCTTGTTAACTGTACTACTCAGCACCAAATGACTTAGTCGAAATTTTCATATGATTTATTGAATCTATAAACCGCTGTGCTTTTTCTAAACTTCTCGTATAAAAACGCTTAACAACCCTTTGTTCATCATTCTTTAGTTGAATGATAAACCAATCTCTTTTGCTATAGAGTTCAAGCGCCATTATCGAATTGAAATAATACCTTGAATTGATGTCTGACAACCTTATATTTGAAGATGAAATAAGTAAATTTGATGAGTCGTTATAATGGCTAATTGCCACTGCTTTTGAATTTTGTCCTTCGGATAACCCGATATAAGAACTGGTCACAACAAGACCTTCAGGTCTAAATTTTTTGGGCTGTTCCATTATGACCTGTTCAATCACACTCGCCGAAACTTCTGTGTTTACCATGTCGGAAGGAGAATAAGGCACTTGCTTAGCAGCACATCCTGTTAGCAAAAAAGCCAATAATACAAACCACTTTTTCATTTTATAAATGACCTATTTTTGTAGCAACTTGCTCGTAATTTTTTATAGCGAAGTACAGTTAACGCCAAATTAAGTAGTGAGCAACGCCACCACCTAAGCTAAACCATTGTGCCGTAAACACTTAAGCCGATTCAAACCGAAAATGCCAAACGTTGCGAATCTGCTTGAATTTATTGTTAGGTATTTTCCCTGAGAGTCGCACCTTGCTGTTCATACCAAGCAGCTACGGTTTTCCAACAAACCTGAAACCACTCTTTTTGAAACAAGTACTGACTAAACTGTTCATGACCAACTTTTTCAGCTCGTCTTGCTTGCAGGATTGATTCATACTCAAATACGGCTGAAAGTACTAAACGTCGCGGATTACCACGTTTGAGGTTCGCATTCATTCTCCACTCAGGAGGGTTCTTACTATAGCCAATTTTAACCCACGGCATTATAACTTCGCCTTCGAATGGTTCTTCAGTAATCAGGTAAACAAATGCCATAAATAATCTCAAAATACCTAACAGTTCTTAGCCAGAACCATTCTGCTATTAACTACCGAACAATTCTGCATTTCCTGATATTAAACTGCAACCATATCTCAAATAACTGAAAACTAACAGTTACTTATCTTCATAGTTACGCAAGAAAACACGCAAAAGCAAGAATACCTCTATACAGCCTGCCTTACTCTGCCAAAATAAAAATATTGTATAAATAAACAGGTATTTAATTATGAAAAGATCGCCGTTCTTGGCGTACATCCGTGACTATATGCTAGGTAGGAACTATGCCCTTCGCACCGTTGAGGCGTATATTTACTGGATCCACCAATATATAATCTTTCATGGTAAACAACACCCAAAAGAACTGGGTACTCAAGACGTAGAAAACTTCTTGAGCCACTTGGTATCGCAAAAGGGCATCGCGCAAAAAACACAGAGCCTAGCACTCAACGCGTTGGTGTTTCTCTATAAAGAAATCATTCATCAGCCCGTAGAGCTCGACATGCAATTTAGACGATCAAATAAATCTCGTAAATTGCCTACTGTGCTCACTCAAGCGGAAGTAAGAAGGCTATTTTCTCAATGCTCGCCCAAATACAAACTCCCTCTCCAACTTATGTATGGTTCGGGGTTAAGATTAATGGAGTGCGTCCGCCTTAGAGTGCATGATATCGATTATCAGTATAAATCGATAAGGATATGGCAAGGCAAAGGAGGGAAAAATCGAGTCGTAACGTTAGCGCCTGAGTTGTTTGAAGACCTTAAGCAACAACAGCAAATTTCGTTGCGCTATTATCAGCAAGACATTAACAACAAAGATTTTTCAGGAAGCTACTTATCTGAATCACTCGCAAGAAAGTACCCCAATGCGGAAATGAGTTTTAATTGGCAATACCTTTTCCCGTCTGAGCGTTTGTCTCCTGACCCGCGTAACGATAAAAAGCGCAGACATCATATTCACCATACTTCTCTACAAAAGCACATAAAAGTCGCATCGAAACAAGCCGAAATTGGCAAAGATATCTCTTGCCATACCTTAAGACATTCGTTTGCTACTCACCTACTAGAAAGTGGTGCTGACATTAGAACAGTCCAAGAACAGTTAGGCCACTCTGATGTTAAAACAACGCAAATATATACTCACATCCTTGATAGAGGTGCGAACGGAGTTAAAAGCCCTCTATCGAGTATTTTGGAGGAATAAGAGAATAAAACTTCATTTCGAATTGACGTATCGAACCATTGCAGCAAGTGATACGAAAGCTCATTTTCAATACACTGATGGGCTAATATTCTTAAAACGCTAGATTTTTTAGTCAGTTAACACCTTAACACGACTCATCCCGGCGCACGAAAGAGAGAAAGGCCTACTGACCCAAATTCTCATCTTGGAGTGTTCATAGCCAATCGACTTCGTTTACGCAAAATGAATGTCAAAATGCAAGTCACTATGAGGCGACAAGCATTTTCATTTCCAGACGCCCATTACCACCTAGGTTTATAAACCAATAAACCTATTATAATCAGATGATTACAGTCAAAATTAGAAGTAAAAATCGCAACATCCTATTTATGGTCCAGTTTGTGCTCAAGTAGTTACAAGTATTCATTAATATGCAGTGTCCACTCCTGCACTTGCTGATAGGATGTAACCGAATTATGGAAACTGTCGATCCTCTTTTAATTGCGTTTCTCCCTAAAGACATTCGCTCCATGTTTTTTCCGTACGCGAGTGTGCAGTTAGCCGCATTGCTATTAAATCTTCTGATTGGCTTTGCAATGGCCAGCCTGATTGGCTATCACTTTCGAAAGTACGCCAGTGCATTTTGTAATAGACAAGATTTCTCGCGCTTGTTTCCTCTACTTATGCTGAGTGTAATTTTGATCATCACAGTTGTGAAAGCATCCCTCGCGTTAGCGTTAGGGCTCGTTGGCGCATTATCCATCGTGCGTTTCCGGACACCGATTAAAGAACCAGAAGAACTGCTTTATCTCTTTTTAAATATTGTTGTCGCTGTAGCGCTCGGTGCAGGCCAAACTCTTGCCGCGGTCCTAGCTTGTATTGTGACTTTACTTTTGGTGACGCTACTTAAGAATAAAGATGCGACTTCTCACGCTGAAAACGGGCTATTCCTTTCATTAAACCATCAATGCGATAGCGGCTATAAGGAAACCACCCTCATAACGAATCTAAAGTCAATTTTAGAGCGGCATGCAGAGCGAATTGAACTACGTAGGATCGATATCAGTGACACTCAGTTCGATGCGACTTTCTTTATTTCGGTCCGTGATGAACATCAAACCGATCAGTTCATATCAGAATTGAAATCCGAATACTCTGGCATCAACATTTCATTGCTTGAACAACATAATATAGCGGGAGTATAAGTATGCGCTTAGATACCCCTCGACCATCATCAAGCAAGCGGAGCAAAGGTATCTATGCTCTTTGCATGGTGCTTATTCTACTTTTGATTTTGCCTACGACCAGCGCGGTTAAATCTTTCTTGGTTGATAAAGGCTATGTGGCAACCAACGTCACGTCTAAAGACAAGTTTTTAGAGTTGTTTGAAAACCTACTGCGAGTACCAACTCGGTTGTACTCTGCAAAAACAGACCTACCCATGCTTAAGATCGACATCAAATACCAAGATTGGCTCAAACTTAAGGCAGACCGTGATATTGCTTTTTCTCAAGGTTCAATTCCTGAAAAGCGTAATGAAGTTTCCGCTTTCATTTACCATGAGCAGAACAAAATCCCAGCCAAAATCCGCCTACAAGGAGACATGCTTGACCATATCAATAAACCCAACAGGTGGTCTTTTAAAGTCACACTAAAAAACAAGCAAGCTCTTTTTGAATCACGTAGATTTGCGTTGGTCGCACCAAGCGTCCGAGTCAACCAAGGCCCTAGCCTTTTCGCCAAGAGCTTACAGGTTGCTGGGTTTGATATAATTTCACCCAAAAACATTCCCGTAAAAGTGATCGTAAACGGTGACGATTGGGGCGTGATGCTACTAGAGCAAGCGTTTAGCCAAAGCTTATTAGCTACGAACAACCGAACTGAAGGGTTAATCATTAGGCTCGACCTACACTCTGAGAATACGAGTGCGGACGGTAATGTAACGCGCGTACTTAAGCCACGAGAATTACAACGGAAAACTATTCTCAATGATCATTCGTTGTCAAAACAGCGTCAACTTGCTTTAGCCTTAATCAACGACTTTCTTACTAACGCACGTCCAGCCAGTGACGTTTTTGACGCTGCGAGGTTAGGACAGTACCTCGCAATGGTCGATTTATGGGGGGCTTGGCACGCATTAACGTGGAATAACTGGCGTTGGTACTACAATCCGCATACAGCCAAATTAGAACCAATCCAAAGCGATGTTGCTGTCACGCCTGCTCCACATATTTGGCTCATGCAGCCACCCAGTCATACTTTTCAGCTCAGCAAAGCGATGCTAAAAGACCCCATCATAATGGTGCAATATCAAAAAGCAAAAGCAGCATTACTCACCCGATTAGACACCCAAATCATTCCTGCCCTCAAAGCATTTGAAGAAGAATTCAATCATCAGTTGCACGCAGACAGCCCTTTGCTCTCAGGTTTTGATTACGAAGTGATGAAGCAACAAGCTCTATGCTGGGGCTCAGGTTACTTTGTATCCCCTTGTGACACGATAAAGCCTCTCAACAGCCTGTTACATAAACAAATGGATGCTTTTTCGGCTCAAAACAACTGGGACTTAACCAGTCAACTTGTGGGCAGCCCAACTCAAACCATTTGGCGTGTTAAAAACAATGATAAGGTTCCTTTGGTCATCAAAGGACTTGAGGGCATCACTAAGTTTGATGAGATAAACACTCTTGATAACGTCAATGATCGTTTGCCTTTGCAGCTCTTATCAGGCGAAAGCACTTCGTTTATTTTACCGAGGAATATAAAAGCGATTAATGTTGCAGCTGGTCTAGAAGGAATCAGCATACAACCGTTCCATTTCATCAAAAACACAACCCCGCTCAGTTTTTACCCTAGAGGGAGCAAGCATTCTACTAATGAATTTCCTTTCGACCAATTTATCCAACGTTCCAAAGACCAATGGGTATTCAAGCGAGGTGACTGGCTTATCGACCGTTATCTCATCACTCCTAACAATACGAAAGTCATCATACCGTCAGGCACGAACTTAACCTTTAGCCGCGATGCTGGGTTGATGATATTTGGTTCTCTACAGGTCAATGGGACCTCAACAGCCCCTGTTACTTTAACCAAAACCGAACAAGCCGCGAAATGGTCCGGTTTAAGTGTATTTGCACCCTCGCCAGACACTAACCACTCAATTCGTCATATGAATTTGAGCTATGCAAGCAGCCCTAAACTAGGCTTATGGCAACCACGTGGAGCCATCTATTTCGTCAATGGTGTCGTTGAGATGGATAACGTCTCCATTGCACATAATCAGTCGGAAGACGGTCTTAACATCGTCAATGCACATATCCATATCAATCAACTATCAATAAGCAATGCTTTGTCCGATGCATTTGACTGTGACTTCTGTACAGGCACGCTCAAAAACAGTGCTTTTGATAACATAGGTTTTCGATCTGGCGGTGATGGCTTAGATGTTAGTGGTTCAAATCTTAGCCTACACAACCTGTCCTTCAGTAACATTCGTGACAAAGCGATTTCAGCAGGAGAACGAAGTCAGTTGAATATTGAAGAAGCATACTTTGATGAGGTGAATTTTGGCCTTGTTGCAAAAGATGACTCATCGATAGAAGCAGACAAGATAACAGCTACCAACGTTAAGCATAACGCCTTAATGAGCTATTCCAAAAAATCCATATTTGGTTCTGCATCTATGCAAGTTACCCAATATAGCTGCGCCGATCTTAACTGTGACCAAAAAAGCGTTTCAGAAGTAGGCAGTGTTTTAGTGGTCAATAACGTTGAGATACCAGTACAGCAATTAAACGTTAAAAATCTGTATAACACAGTGATGAAATCGGACAAACCAAAATGAATTCCCCAAATCGAGAGTACCGCTTCGAAGTCAAGGTTCCGGTCCCTTTAAATAGGTTAAACCGGATACAAGTATGGCTTATGACTCACCATTTAATGTTCCATGACCACCACGCTTTACGTGAGGTGAATAGCCTATATCTAGATACACCTATGCTTGCAAGATATGAAGAAAACCTGAGCGGTATTAGTACGCGTAAGAAAGTCAGAATACGTTGGTACAACGGCTTGAAAGACGCAACAAAAGCCAAACTTGAGTTCAAACATCGTCAAGCAAGTAAAGGGTACAAAATTACATTTAATACATCTTTAGATTTGTTAAACCCGAACTTCAACTGGGCTAAGGAGCTACAATACTGCTACTCCCAATTAACGACACAAGGGCGATCATTATGGGGCCCAGAACAGACTCCCATCATTATTTGTCGCTATCGTCGTCAATACCTGATTTCACAATGCAACGGAGTTCGAGTAACCATAGATTCCAATATTCTCGCTTACGACCAGCGATATCAGTCTTCCGCAAATCTAGACCGCTACGTTTCTCTTGGTGATTACGTGTTGATGGAAATAAAAACCGACGCTGAAAATGAACAAATACTTAGTCAATTAATGTCTACTTGCCCTCTTAGACCTTCACGTCATTCCAAATACGTGAACAGTATTCGAAATCTCATTTGGCTATAAACTCGCCTTGCGATCAACAAAAAAGCGAGCACTAGGCTCGCTTTTTAAGTCATGTTTCGTTAGCTTAAAGCAGTTCAACCGACTGCTGTGCGATGACAAACTCTTCGTTAGTTGGGATAACCATCGCGACTGCGCCAAGCAATTCTGATGTCGCAATAACGCCTGCGTTACCAAAACGAGCCTCTTCATTGCCTTTTACATCTTCAACAAAACCTAGCAGTTTTAGATTGTTTAGAATCTCACGGCGAATGTCTAACGAGTTCTCACCAATACCGCCTGTAAAGATAACTGCATCTAGGCTGCTTAAAGGAATCATGTAAGACCCGATGTATTTCGCAACGCGGTAGGTAAATACTTCGAATGCTAGCTTCGCACCTTCATGGCCTTCAGCCATCGCTTCAAGGATACCGCGAGCATCAGAGGTTAGGCCAGAAACACCTAAGAAACCTGATTTCTTGTTCAGGGTTTCAAAGACTTTCTCAGTCGTCCAACCTTTCTTGATTAGGAACTCGATAACACCTGGGTCTAAATCACCCGAACGAGTACCCATCATTAGACCCGCAAGTGGTGTAAAGCCCATTGAAGTATCAACAGATTCGCCGTTTGCAATAGCACAAACAGAAGCACCGTTACCAAGGTGAACAGAGATGAAGTTAGACTCTTCAACAGGTTTGTCTAGCATCTTCGCCGCTTCTCGGCTAACGAAGTAATGACTAGTGCCGTGGAAACCGTATCGGCGGATACCATATTCTTTATACAGCTCGTTAGAAATTGCACCAGTGAACGCCTTCTGAGGCATAGTTTGGTGGAACGCAGTGTCGAATACAGCAAATTGAGGAAGGCTTGGGAAAGCTTGCATAGAAGCTTTAATTCCTTTTGCGCCTGCTGGGTTGTGGAGCGGCGCCAGATCAGACAGATTCTCAATTTCTGTAAGTACTTCGTCATTAATACGAACTGTAGAAGTAAACTTCTCCCCGCCATGTACGATACGGTGGCCCACGGCAACTAAATCTTTTGTGAAACCAAGAGTATCCATTAACGCAACGATTCGGTTAATAGCGTGCTGGTGGTGGTTATCAGGCGCATCAATTGCCTCTTCAGTTTTTTCGCCGTTGTACTTCCAGCTAATGACTGCCTCTGGCAAGCCAAAGCATTCGCCTAAGCCACTGACAATTGCGTCACCAGACTTAGAGTCAATTACAGCAAATTTTAATGAAGAGCTACCAGAGTTAATGACCAGCACAAACGAGTTCGACATGGATTTGTTCCTGTTTCAGACTGTGAGATTGAAGCGTTACGCTTCTATATTGTTGTTGTGCACATTATTCAATATTTTTTGAATCTTTCAACTTTTATTGGTCTTTTTAAACAAATCAAACAAACTTTTGTTGATCTATCGCAATAGTGGATTTATTTCACACTAAAAAATTAATGTTAATTTTATTACTAACAAGAACACACTACACTTTAGTTACGCCCGAGCTTATGCAATCTGTGTGAGCGAGGTACACGCATCACTTAGTAACCATTCGACGAGAGGTAGTTTTGTATACGCTAGCAATCAGTTTGGTGCTTATTGGCCTCTGCCTGCTTTTGGCGGGTTTGAAAACTGCAACAAAGATCTGTAAGCAGACAAAACATGCCGGTTGGCGCTGGCTTTACTGCTTGATTGTCAGCTTTGTCATTGGCTATTCCTTTGTGCTGATGTCGTTAGTCGCAGAACAAACAATCAGCCCGATTTTGCTCGGGTTGAGCGCTATACTTTTCTGCGGCAGTATTTTCGTTTACACCGTCGTTTCCTATAGCTTCACCACGATAGTTCAACTTAAAACATTAGTCAGACAAGAAAAGTACAACGCTCTGCATGATCCTCTAACCAATTTGCCTAATCGTAAACACTGTATTGAAACAATAGAGCTTTTAATTGAGAACGATAAACCTTTTGATCTTATGCTTCTCGATGTAGTGAATTTCAAGCAAGTCAACGATGGCATGGGACATTTCTGCGGTGATCAACTTCTGGTACAAATAGGACAACGTATTAGTTCACTACTAGAGAAAGGGGATTTTGTCGCGCGAATAGGCGGTGACGAGTTCATCGTTATCACCCCACTTCGTCCAGAGTTAGACATAAAACATGCAGCAAAGAGAATTAACCAGGAGCTTCACCTCCCCTTCTCCGTTGATGGCTTTGAACTCACCTCCAGCGCAAGCATAGGAATTAGTCAGTTTCCTATGCATGGTTCTGATGCTGAGCAAATGATCAATGCATCAGACATTGCTATGTACTGGGCAAAAAAAGCAGGAAGACCTTTTGCGATATACGATGACAGCATGAGCCAAGGAGCAAGACGAAAACTCGAAATCTCTAGAAACATCGATAAGGCCCTAGAAGACAACGAATTTCAAATTTACTATCAACCTATCGTATGCAGCGTACATGGCGTTGTTAGTGGATACGAAGCACTTATTCGCTGGATTACTAAAGATGGGACAACCATTAGCCCAATAGATTTCATACCCATCGCCGAACACAGCAATAAAATTACTTCGATTACTGCTTGGGTACTCGATCAAGTTACTCAGGATATCAAAACATTCGAAGCACAGGGCATACGCTACCCTATACACGTCAACCTTTCAGCTAAGGACTTAATGGGCTCCAAACTTGAAGCAAAACTGCTAGATCTGATCGAAGGCAACAACAACGTTACCAGTTCAATCGTTTTAGAAATCACTGAAAGCACTGCCATCAATCGGCTGAGAAGCCCCGAAAAGCTCTTAGAGAACATCCGAAAGCTCGGTTTTAAGATCAGTCTAGATGATTTTGGGACCGGCTATTCATCGCTTTCGCTTTTAAGGGACTTACCGGTTGATCAAATTAAAATTGACCGTTCTTTTTTATACAAACTTGAAAAAAACGAGCGAAACAGTTCGATCGTAGAGAACGCCATTTCACTCGCTCATGGTCTAGGTTACTCCGTAGTAGCGGAAGGCGTTGAAAATGAAACGGTGCTTGGCATTCTTAAGAGTCAAGGATGTGACTACATACAGGGTTTTTATTATAGCCCTCCATTAGAGATCCATAACGCAATCAATTGGACTCTGTCACATAACCCACCAATTATTTCAGAGCTTGCCAAAGTAAACTAAAAAAGCTGCCCCGAAGGACAGCGAATTGTTCAAAGTTCAAATGGATCAAATAAAGCCAAAAGTTAAGTTAGAACTGGTATGCCGCTGACAGCTTGAAGTTACGGCCAGGCTCATAATCATCCGCGATAATGCCACGAGCATCGCCCGTTTTAGAGGCATGCGATACATAAGCTTCATCAAAGATGTTGTCTATTCCGAACGTAACCGATAGGTCTTCGACATTGGAAGGAATCCACTGAGCATAAAGATTATGGACGTCATAACCTTCCTTCACCGCTTTGCCTTCGAGGACATAGTCTTCTTCTAAAACGACTATCGACGTCCAACCAAATAACACGTCAATCGATTCAGCATGATAATCTAGCGTTAGCGCAATGCTGTCACCAATGTCGATACTTCTGTCATTGGCATCAAGTACCGGGCCACCGTTAGTCACATCTTTGTTATCTGAGCGAGAGTATGACAGCTTCGAATTAAAGGCTTGATATCCATACGTTGCGCTTAACTCAAAACCGGTAAACTCGACGTCCCCTTTGTTATAGATTAAATACCCTTTAGTGGAGCTTTGGTAAGCTTCGGCGATGTAATCGTCAATTTGGGTCTTAAATACGGTTAAATTGGCTCCAAAGAAATGGTCGCTCACTTGCTTGTTAAAGCGAACACCTGCCTGCGTGTTTTGACCCGTTTCGGCTTTAATATCACTCGCTAGATGTGTCGTTGGTTGGTATTTGATAAAGGTTTCAAGCAGCTCTGGGCCTTTGAACAAGCTTCTAGTACTCGCAAATAGAGTCCAGTCATTGGTCACATCCCACTCTGTCGCGAGAGACCACGTAACATCATCAAAGTTCGATGTACCCGTTGCCGCTTTGCGCTTGTAATCATCGTAGCGAACACCCGCAGTCACTGACCAAAAGTCAGTAATGTACATTTGGTTTTCAGCGAATAAAGCACTATTGATTGCAGATTCGTCGGCGAACACGACGCCGCCATAAATACTCTTACTGGTTTTGTCTATATAATCCAAACCGTAAGTGACCGTATTATCAAAACTACCAATCTGGTAATCACTTTGAAATTTCGCATTCGCACCCAGGTTTTTATTTTCAGCACTGTTTACTGACAAACGGTCGCCCGGCCAACGGCTCGTCACACCCGATTCATCACGAACAATTTCAGTTTGACTAGAATAAAGCGTGACCTTACCTTTATTTACTTCACCCTTTAGTTCGTAAGATAAAGTAATTGTGTCGCGGTCGTAATCCGTTGGAATTGTTTCAGTGCCAGAACGCTCATTGTTTGCTGAGCCAGACCAGTCGGGGCGCGGACTGTAATCACCGCTATCACGATACAGATCGTAAGCAAGCTCAAATCGGTGAAGCTCTGAAGGCTCGTAACCTAGTTTGCCAAGAATATTATAAGTGTCGCCTTTTACGCCAAAGGTCTCATTACCATTACCATCTTTGAAGTTATCTCTTGAAACCCAGTTTCCATACAGCATGGAATCAAACTTCTCACCCAATAGCCCATAAAATGTTGCCGACCCTTGGTGGCTTGCATTACTCGCGTAACCCCCATAGACACGCGTACCAAACTTTTCGTCTCCACGTAACAGATCTTTCGCGTCTTTAGTTTCGAAGTAAACCGAACCACCAAGACCATTTTGCGTCACTGAGTTGTTCCCCACTTGGATGTCGGCCGACTTAAGAATATCGGGGTTTAAAGTCAGGTTACCAATGTGATGAAACATGTTGGCGTGTTGAGATGCGCCATCTAAGCGAATATCTAAGTCGGTTTCACCAAGGCCACGAATGTTGATTCGCTGGTTTACAGAGTGAGTCCCGCCCACATCCACGCCCGGCACATCACGAAGAAGATCCGACATGTGATCAGCTTGTTTAAGCGACATGTCACTGGCACCGAGCGATTCCGAACTACTCGATACTTTGGTTCCCCAAACGACGACATCTTCTAAATGAGTAACCTCCTGCGCTAAAGCGCTACTGCTCAGTGCCGAACATACAGCGAGAGTGATTAAAGAGAGGTTGTTGGGGCGATTGGTTACCCTATTCATGCGACTATCCCTAAATGTAAATGATAATAATTCGCACGTATGATATGGTTGTTAGCGATTAACTAAAAGATTAATAGCTTATGCAAAACTGCATAACGCTTATGAGGAACTGCCACATGCCAACTGCTGAACTCAATACGAACAGATTACGTAAAGTAGCCATTACTCAAAAAGTAGAAGAGTCAGAAAAACAGCTGATTATCGGTGAGACTAAACATGGTAAAGCCCCATTAGTTGAAGGGCAGTTTCTTTCGTACAACATTGCTCAACGCGTCAATATGCATGGTTGTAGAAGTTTAGAGTTACAAGATTCTAATGTGGTTTCTATGGCGCCTTCCTCAGTGATCATAACGGTTCTTTTAGAAGGTAAACTTAGATTTAGCTACGACGACTTAGAGTTTAAGTTGGACTCTAGTCAATGTGGAAAAGTCACTTTGGTTAATCTCAATCAGCCGACTAACTTTCGTCGACAAATCACTAAAGATAATTGTGTGACTAAACTAAATATCATGATGAACCATGATTGGATTAATGCACGCACTAACGGCCATTGTCAATTAAGCCATTTCACCGCCAATCACAAGAACTTCCTTCAATTTGATGTGACCCCAGAGATAGAAAGCTTGGTAACACGCGCGATTAACCTTTATCAAGCAAGTTCATTTGTTGAAAAAATCGCACTGGAATCAATCGCATTTCAAATTATGGAATCTGTTTTTAGCAGGTTAGACACTGAGGATTTTTGCACAAAAGAAACAAACAGAGCTACAGGTACTCCTTCATCGATTGAAGATATTGTCTGTTATATAGAATCGCATTTAGGCGATCCGCTATCTGTCGATCTCGTCGCCGAGCATTTCGCTATGAGTAGCTCTAATCTACAACGCAAATTTAAACAACAGCTTGGAGTGACTGTTAGCGGTTTTATTCGCAAGCGTCGTCTTGATGTGGCGAAACAGCATTTGGAACGTGGCTTAGTGACGATCACGGAAGCAGCCTACGAAGCAGGGTACAATCACCCCGCAAATTTCACCAACGCCTTCAAAAAAGAGTACGGCATCCCCCCCATTCTCATTGCGACCCAAAATGGCAATATCGCCCATATTCAATCAGCAAAACAAAGACATTAAACCTCAAACATTTACACCAACTATAAGTAGCAAGATGTACATATAAAAACTCCTAATGTAACAACTTATTACACTCACAAGTTATTGTTTTAAAATAACAAAAATATCATTTTAACATTTTATTTTGTTTTGTGACCATTTTGTGAACTTTCGATTTAAAGTCTGCTCATCGTATAAACACGAGCAATGAAAGCCTGATTAAGGCTTAATAATATGGACTTTATCATGAAAAAAACGATTCTAGCGGTTGCTATCGCATCTGTTTCTGCATCTTCTTTTGCTGTTGAGCTATACAACAATGACGGCACAACCTTTTCTATCGGTGGTCACGTTTCTGTAAACGTAAACGATTCTGAAAAAGGTGATGCTGACGTAGGTACTAACTCGCCACGTATCAACTTTAACGCGACTCAAGAGCTAGGCAACGGCTTTACCGCTGACGCTAAAGGCGAATGGGCACTGAACTACCTAAACGGTGGTGAAAATGCGTTTACTACTCGTCTGGGTTACGTTGGTCTTACACACGATTCTTACGGCCGCGCTGTAGTAGGTACTCAGTGGGCACCATACTATGACGTAGCAGGCGTTGCAGATATGCCAGTAGCGTTCGCGAACGACTTTATCTACGACAACCACGGTGCGCTAGGTACAGGTCGTGCGGATAAAATGGTGAGCTACCGCAACGGTTTCGATTTTGACCAAGCTGGCGCGCTGTCTTTCGGTCTAGGTTGGCAAGGGACTAACGATGAGCAGGTTGAACTTAACAATGTTACGACTGGCATCAAGTATGATGATCGTGTACAAGCAGCGCTAACTTATGCTATCGCGGGTGCTCAATTAGGTTACACCTACAACACGGGCGACTTTGTTGAAGGTACTTCTACGAATAAAGAGAAAGCAAAATCTCATCTAGTATCTGCTAAGTACGGTACTTACGGAAAAGGTATTTACGTAGCGGGTGTTTACGCATCAAATGAAAACATGAATAACAGCGGTACTACTCTACTTGAAGAGAGCACAGCTTATGAAGGTCTAGTATCTTACGCATTTGAAAACAGCCTAAACCTAATCATGAACTATGAGAAGGTTGAAGGTAAAGAATCGAAGTCTTCAGAAAAAGGCACTGCTCGCGAAGAGCTAGCGCTTCAAGCTGAGTACAACTTCACGCCTAAGTTTATCGCATACACGGCTTACCAGTTCGATCTAAACGATTCGAACAATGCACTTGTTACTAATGCTAAAGACGCAGCAGATAATAAGTGGCTAATCGGTGCTCGTTACTACCTATAAGCTCTAGATAGCTGTCCAAACTGCTGACCTATTTCAGCACTGCCCACCTCTAGTAGGTGGGCTTTTTTATGTGTAGCGCTTTAAACTTGGTAACAAAAGTAGTAAAAAGATCGCATCTATTTGAGGTATTGCATTTCGACTCTGTTTTGAGGAATGGCTATGAATATTGGTGTTGTCTCCAAGCTGACTGGATTATCAAGTAAATCTATCCGCCTTTATGAAGATAAGGGGTTGATTACTGCCCCACTGCGCAGTGAATCCGGTTATCGTGAATATTCGCAGCAACACGTCAATCAACTGAACCTCATCTCTCGAGCTAAAAATGCTGGTTTTTCTCTGGTCGAGTGTAAAGAGTTTGTCCATTTGGCCTCTAACCCAAACCGTAAGAGCAGTGAAGTCAAAGCGAAGGCTAAAGAAAAACTCAAAGAGGTAGAGCTAAAGATTCGAGAGCTGAAAGAGATAGAAAAGCAGCTCAAAAGTTGGGTTTCAGCCTGCCCTGGTGATTCTGGCAGTGACTGCCCAATCATCGAAGACTTAACGAAGGAAGAGTAACCCCTCTCCCCTGTTTACTAAAAGACCTCCGATTTGGAGGTCTTTTAGTTATCGATTGAGCCTTAATAATAAGTGCACATACGTTTACCATCCACTTCAATAATATTGAAAGGGGTCTCGTAAATGCTTTCTAAAATATCAGATTGAATCACTTCTTCAACGCTCCCCTGAGCCACTACCTTACCCTTCTTAAGAGCAATGATTTTGTCTGAATAACAGGCTGCGAAGTTAATATCGTGAATTACAACTACAACGGCTTTCTTCATCTCATGTGCCAGTCTTCCTACATTGCGCATGATCTGTAAAGAATGTTTGATATCTAGGTTATTCAGTGGCTCGTCTAAAAACACATAGTCTGTGTCTTGCGCCATGACCATGGCAATAAAAGACAGTTGTCTTTGACCGCCACTGAGTTCATCAAGATACTTGTGTTGAATTGCCTCTAAATCAAGGTACTCAATCGCTTTATTGATCACAGTCTGATCTTCATCCGTTAGCTTGCCTTGCGAGTATGGAAAGCGGCCAAAAGCGATCATCTCTCTTACAGTAAAGCGCATGGTGATGTTGTTGGCTTGGCGTAAGACCGCCAGTCTTTTTGCTAACTCCTTAGTATCCCATTGACTAAGCTCTTTACAGTCAATCAGGACTTCGCCTTCATCTTTGCTGACTAAGCGACTCGCCATTGAAAGCAAGGTACTTTTTCCTGCCCCATTGGGTCCAATAATCGAAGTGACCTTACCTTTATCGAACTCTGCGCTCGCGCTATCAACCACTTTAGTTTGACCAAACACCTTGGTCAGGCTTTTCATTGAAATCATAATAGACCTACACGATTTTGTTGCGCAGCAACATGGTTAAGAAGTAAATACCGCCAATAAAGTTGATCACGACACTGATCGTGGTCGAAAAGCCAAATAAATTTTCGACTATCCATTGTCCGCTCAATAGAGAGGCGACAGAAAGTAATGAAACACCCACTAGCAAAACTTGGTGCTGAAAGGACTTAAACAGCTCACGCGCTAGATTGGTTACCAGTAGGCCAAAGAACATGATTGGACCAATCAAGGCAGTCGAAATCGCGATCAGTGCAGCGCTCAACACGAGGACTTGCAACGTCACCTTTTTAACATCGACACCAAGGCTTGTTGCGTTATCTTTATCCAACCAAAACACATCAAGAACTCGGTGTAATCGGTATAAGGCAACACTAATCGCCAGCAACAATGGCGCACAGTAGTAAACCAACTCAACCTTTACATTGTTAAAGCTGGCAAACATATTTGCTTGAACAGAAGCAAAATCATTTGGGTCCATCAGCATAACAAAAAATGACGAGATACTACCAAACAGCTGGCCGAGGATGACCCCAAGCAATAGCAGTACCATTAAGTTCTGGCGCTCGCCTCTAAAGTAGAAGCTAAACAGCAATAGCGAGAAGCCTAGCATTACCACAACAGACAAACTGAAGTTGAAGTATGCGTTCAAGGCAAAACTACTCATGCCACCAAAAATCACCACAACCAAAACTTGAGTAAACATATACAGGGAATCAAAACCCATAATGCTCGGTGTTAAGATACGGTTGTGAGTGATTGTCTGGAACACGAGTGCTGATTGACCAATCGCAATACCAGCGATAATCATAGCCAGCACTTTGGGGACTCGACGAGACAGAAAATATTGATAGTTGTCGGCATTCAAGCCAATACCAATAAACAGAAAGCAAAATACCAGTGCTATGACAGCCAGCCCGATTAGTTTGGTTCTATCAAGCATGCTTTTGCCCCTTAAGAATAAAGAAGATAAACACCGCTCCGCCAAGAATACTGATAATGGTCGAGATAGGGATTTCGTAAGGGAAAATAATCAATCGACCAGCTAAGTCACAACAAAGAACAATCAGTGCACCGAGAATGGCGGTTAAAGGAATGTTTTTACGCAAGTTGTCACCAAAGAAACGACTCACGAGGTTAGGAACAATCAAGCCTAAGAATGGCAGCATGCCCACGATCATCACGACCGTCGCAGACATCACAGACACCAGTAAAACGCCAATGACTAATACTTGCTGATAGTTCAAACCAAGGTTGGTCGCAAAGTCTTTACCTAGCCCTACTGCCGAGATCCTTGCAGCATACAAGTAACTGAAGATAGCCACAGGAATCGCGATGTAGAGCAACTCGTAGTCACCCTGTAACAAATTGGCGAAGTTTGCCACTGTCCAGCTAGAGAGGTTTTGCAACGCATCGTATTTGTAGGCGATGAATGTCGCTAACGAGTCGACGACGTTACCAAAGATAATCCCTACTAAAGGAACAAAGATAGCGTTTTTAAACTGGATGCGGTTAATGAACTGAACAAACAGCAGTGTACCTGCCATAGATACGCCGAAAATTAGCCACAGTTGAGAACCATTGCCGAACAAAACTAAACTCAATACGTAACCTAACATGGCACATTCGATGGTGCCTGAAGTTGACGGAGACGCGAATCGGTTTTGGCTAATTTGCTGCATAATAAGACCAGCGATACTCAATCCTGCACCCGCCAGTAACACCGCAACAAGACGAGGGATTCGACTCGTCCAAAACAGATGCCAACTATTAGGTTCGCCAGCCAACAAAGAAGCGAGATTTAGCTGACCCACTCCCACAAACAGTGACGCGATACTCAAGATTATCAGCGCCAACAATAACTTTTTCACTTGCTTTTCTCTTTAGCACAAAAGCCTCAAGCACAAAAATGCTTGAGGCCGTTGTTTATAATTCTTCTGTTCTGTTAGTTGACCGCTGATGCTGACTTAACGTCTTCTATCATCTGTTCTGTCGCGCGCATACCTGCGATAGATAGATACCAAGCGTTGATGTCTAAGTAAGCCAGCTTCTTGTTTTGGTAAGCATCAGTTGCTTTAACCAGATCATTTTCGAAGTCGCGCTTAACCGTGCTGCCTTTACCTTTATTTATCAGGATATCTTTGTCGATCACGAGTAAGGTTGATGGGTTCTTCTCACGAATGAACTCATAAGAGACAAGGTCACCATGACGGCTTTCTTTGATACCCTTAACGGTCTCTTTAAAACCAAAGTCTTTATAGATAGCAGAAAAACGTGACTGAGCACCAAAGGCAGTGATATTACCACCAGCACTCATTACCGTTAGTGCATCAACATCGTTTTTATCGTTAGACGCGCTGATTGCTTTGAATTCTTTGTCGAGTTGTTCAATCTTAGACTCAACAAATTCTTGTTTCTCAAACACTTCACCAAGATTACGCCATTGTTCTTGGGTGCTCTGCCAATAACCTTTCTTTGAATCCGCAGCGAAAACGATCGTCGGAGCGATCTCTGTTAGCTCTTTATATTTCGCAGCACCGCGCGAACCAACAATGATCAAGTCTGGTTTCTGGGTATAGATTGTTTCGAAGTCTGGTTCATGAAGGCTGCCCGCGGAAACGAATTTATAATCACGGTACTCAGCCAAATAATCAGGGAACATGCTGACCGTTGACACCGCTACAGGCTCAATACCGAACGCTTTTACTGTATCTAGCGCGCCTAGTCCGATCACGACAACGCGTTCTGGGCTAGATTCTAGTTTGGTTGTCCCTTGAGCGTGTTCAATTTCAACCATTTTTGCGTTAGCACCGAATGCTAATAATCCTGTGGCTAATGCCAGTGCAGACAACTTCATTGTTAGACTCCATAATTACAAATGCAATGCATTATCATTTAGATTCATAATTCTGTCATCAGCAATTTACGTTTTTTACACTTATCAAATTGATGTAAAGAATATTGGTGGCAAACTGAAAAGAAAAGGAGCGAGTTGGCTCCTTTCAACAATGGAAGAGTAACTGCTAGAAGAAATCTATTGATGAGCGGCCATTGCCAGTTTTCTTTGCTGGCTTAGAGTCTTTGTTAGTCGATTGCGACGACTTATCTTTTGACGGCTTGCGACTTTTTGAACTCGTCTGCTTAGTAGGCTTTTCTTCCTTCTTAGGCTTAACTTCAGGCTCAGTCACGGGCGCATCACATACTACAACATAGTATTCTTGGTTGAACTCAAAAAAATCGCCATCATACAGCTTACGACGTTTACGAGTTTCCAGTTCGCCGTTAACAGCAACATAGCCTTCAGCAATCAGGTGCTTTGCTTCACCACCACCTCCAACAAGGTTGGCTATTTTGAATACCTTATACAACTCTATTGGCTGCGATGAGACTTCGATACCAATCGCTTCGATTTCGATCTCTTCACCTTGTTCGTAATCTTGGTCCATACGATGCCTTATGGTCTTTCTAAAACAAAAAACAGAGTCTAATCTCAATATCTCTATAAATAAACTAAAGTTAGTAATAAGTATAAGATACAAATAAGGTTCAACGTCGTGAAATGGTCTTTGCTACCGTTACTGTTTCTACTAAGTAGTGCCTGTATGGCTTATCACCCTCCCACTAACGTCGTTATCTACGGTGATGACGCTTACCCCCCATACAGCTACATAGAAAATGGGGAAGCAAAAGGCATTTACACTGAAATACTGCAGGCGGTGTTTGAAGAAATGCCCAAGTACCGTATCAAAATTACCTTGGTACCATGGAAGCGGGGCCTTAAACTACTTGAGGTCGGAGAGGGGTTTGCACTTTACCCTCCCTACTTCTACACAGATAAACGCCCTTACATATTCCCCTACTCGATCCCCATCTTAAACGAAGAAGTCGTGGTTTACTGCCAACCAGACAGCGTAGCAAATCGAAAGCTAAAGCGTTGGCCCGCTGATTACCTTGGGCTAACCATCGGTATCAATGAAGCGTTTGCGCTTGGAGGAACAGAATTTTGGGAAGCCGTTAAGCAAGGAAAAATCCTATTAAAAGAAGCCAAGGGAAATCGAGCCAACATACTAAACTTGTATAAAAACCGAATTGACTGCTACATCAATGATCGGCTCTCTATTCTATGGGAAATCAAGTTGCTTACTCAGGAGGGAGTTGTTAAACCTAACTGGGAGTTGACGTTGGGCACTTCGATTAGCGGTGAGCAAGGCTACTTAGGGTTTACCAAGACAGCCCCTGACAAGTACCCCTACAAGTCACACTTTGTTGAGCGGTTTAACCAGACTTTAAAGCGACTTCAGAAAGACGGTACGGTTGACAAAATCATGTCCAAGTATCTACAAAATAACAATTAACTGACTTCTCTTACACTCACCTGACACACTTTCCACGTTGGAAAATTTGCTTTTCCGCCTTTTCCGTCGGGAATCCCTTACATTGCACACCTCACGCAAAGCATAGGGCTCATTAGTCCCAAATAAACCAATAAGAGAAAGTAGTGATGACCAAAAGCACCAATGTTCTAGTACTTGATAGCCAGCCAATCATGCGCGAAGCAATTTCTCAATATGTCTATGACGGATTAGTAGATTCGCAAGTCTACCAAGCGTCAACAGCTGTATTTGGTATACAAGTATTAAAGACATACGACATCGACCTAGTACTGTTAGACGTCGAGCTAGAAGGCTCAGATGGATTCGAGTTTTTAAGGCGTGCTCGTGCCCATGGCTATACAGGCCAAGTGCTATTTATTTCCCATAACGACCACCCTATGTACTCAGACACAGCAAGAAAACTGGGCGCAAACGGGTATATTACCAAGCGTGAAGAGACCCCAGTGATTCGCGAGGCTATTATTCGTGTCGCTGGTGGTTACTCGGTGTTTAAACGAAAAGGTTTAGGAAAGAGCGAACGGTGTACTACGCTTTCAAACCGAGAAACGGTTGTATTCAATTACCTAGTAAAAGGCTACAGCAACAAGAAAATCTCAGAGATACTGTCATTAAGCTCAAAGACTATCAGCACCTATAAATCTCGAATTCTGGATAAATACAAAGTGGATTCAATCGTCGAATTGATGAACCTACAACAACACGTTTATGTTGATGTCTCTGAAGCTAGAACAAGTGCTGCTTAAGTTTTTTTACTAGCAACCTATGTAAAGGATTATCATGGTTAGCAAGCTTATAATTAGCGACAATAGATAAAGGCTGTTCGAGTTGTAAACTCTCTGGTAACACAGTGACATTGTAGTCGGTACGTGCTTGCAAATGGCTCGTGGCTGGCAACAGTGTCGCACATTCAAAGTCACAAAGCATTTCGAACAGACAGGTCATATCATCAACAGTCGCCACCTTATTGACCTTTACACCATTAGACTCAAGTGAACGTTTAATGACTGCCTTTTTGTCCTGCCAACCTTTCATTTCCATTAATACATAGGGCATAGCCAGTTTTTCTTCCAAGGTACGCTGTTGATACTTATGCGAACAAACAATAGCCCCTTTGTACTTGCCTAAACGATGCTGGTATATGGTTTTAACTTGTTCATCGTTAAAGTATTGAATGCCAATATCAATGCTCTCATCGTGAATCTTTTCCACTGAAGAGTCTGACCAAGTCGTAAGTTGAACTTGCGCCTTAGGAAACGTGTCTAGCAAGTCTAAAAGCAACGTTTTGCCAATTAAGTATTGTGCCAAGCTGGGTAAAGCAATCACTATCGGCTTTCCATAAGTCATTGGGTCAAAATTGACGGGCTGCACTGCATCATCGATCAAACTGAGACCTTCAGTGATTTTAGGCAATAAGTTGAGAGTATATTCAGTGGGCTCAAATTCGAACGCACCTCGGACAAAGAGCTGATCACCAAGTTGCTCACGTAATTTAGCTAGGTGCTTACTTACCGCGCTTTCTGTCTTGCCTAACTCCTTAGCAACCGGTTTAAGTTGTCGATGCTTCTTTAACAAAGGAAGCACCTTGAGTAAATTGAGATCCAACTGTGACTTCATAACAATCCCGAGAGTTTACTTTTCTGTTGCTGAATGCGCTTTACCTAAGCTAAGCAATTATCCAACTAGGTGAATAAAGCATTATAATCATATGTTTACTAAAAAACATCTCACGTGGTTGTCAGAATACGCCGTTGTTTTCGTTCTCTACTCACTAAAAAACCATACTGGAATTGTCAGTTTATCAAGCTAAATATCAACAACATTGGTTACTCTGTGAGCTACAGTTAATATTTTTTATGCAACTAATAAATAATGCGATTGATATGCTAGAGATCAAATCTTAATTGCTGTATTACTAACAGAATAAGTGATTAAACAAATAATAAATATCACATAACAAAGATAAACCACAGTGTTATCAGGTATATAGATTTTTAATGAATCATTCAATTGACAACGTCATGTCTCCACCAAAACTGTCCCTAGTATCAGGGGCAGAAGATGAACTTGTAGATAAAATTGAATCCGCAGTACTTGGTCTCACCGGTGCTGAACTTGATGATCTTATGGATAACCATTTCCGCCATATGATTGATGTCCTAAACGATGGCATCTTCTATATGTCGGGAAATGAATATGTTTGCTTCTACAACCCCTCTTTTTATTCTCGGTTTGGTATCGAACCTGGCCATACCGATCTAAAGAGCTGGACTGACCTTATTCACCCGCAAGACCAAATCGCATTCGAAGAGAAAGTTGATGAGCATATTCAACAAGATGGCGCTCGCGTTGTTACCCAATATCGGATTCGTTGTACCACTGGTCGATACATTTGGCTTGAAGGGACAGCAGTAACAAAGACGGTCAACGGTAAGAGATTCATGATTGGCTGCCACCGAGATATCTCTGATAGAAAATTGATGGAATCTTATGTTCAGCAAACATCGTTAACTGATGGTTCTTCTGGATTGGCTAACGAACAAAAGTTGGCGATGGATCTTGATAACCTAAAGGTGGTTAACGAAGAAACACACCACCTAATGTACATTCAACCTGGGGTCACACGTTCGTATCAATCACTTTATGGTGGCCAAATGATGCGTGATCTGCTTTCGCGCTTAACTAAAGTACTCGGTGACTTTCCCGAACAGTTCGTTGACATGTACCGTATCCAATCACACGATTTTGCCATCATTGTACGTGGTCAGTTGGATGAGTCTGCCCTCAACAAATTGGCTCGTCGTATAACCAAAGTCTACAAAGAAGCGATTAGAACGCTCGATTTTCTGTTTGCAAACGAAATCAGTATCGGTATCTACCCGAACATCACTGAAAATTGTGACACTGACGAAATTGTCCGTGTTGCTGCTCAAACTTGTCAGTTCGCCGCAGCTAATTCCGAGCACTCTGTTCGAATCTATGCTGGGAGTACCAAAACTCAAATAGATCGCCATTTTTATATTGATCAAGAGCTTGGCAATGCAATACGTGACGGTAATCTGTCGGTTAAGTTTCAACCTATCGTTTGCTGCAAATCAGACAGAGTAGCAAGTTTTGAAAGCCTAGTTCGTTGGCGCAGCGATACGATAGGAGAGATATACCCAGACGAATTCATTTCTGTGGCGGAAAAAAAAGGCCTGATAAGCGAATTAGGCTACTTTGTCTTCGAGAAAGCGTGTCGCTTTATCAACAAGTATCAGAAAACCCACACCGAAGAGATCAAGGTTAATGTGAATGTTTCAGTCCTACAGTTACTTAGCCAGCAGTTTCCTGACAACGTTAAGAAAATTACCCAAGAGTTTGGTGTCAATGCCAATTCTATCGTTTTAGAGCTGACTGAAACCATTATATTAGATGACAACAAAGACGCTATCTCACAACTATTGCGTCTCAAACAGTTTGGCTTTCAGTTGTCTCTAGATGACTTCGGAGCTGGCTACAGCTCACTAAATAGCTTTTTCGATTTACCTCTTTCTCAAATTAAGATCGATAAATCGATCGCTTGGCGCTCATTAGAAAACCCAGTCACGTTTGAGTACCTCTCATTCATCACCAATTTGTGTAACACCTACAATATCGATATTGTCATCGAAGGTATCGAGGATGCGGCAATGCAACGTGTCTTTACTGATATGGGAGCCGCCTACCTACAGGGTTATTGGTTCTCCAAGCCTCTATCTCTTGCCAGCGCTAGCCACTATACCAAGATATAGTCCCGTCTCACATTCGAGACTTATTCATCGAATTCATCATTCCATTTGACTAATTAACTTTAGTTGTAGAGAATTCACACAAATTTATAAACCAGTTCATATACCTCGCTAGAATTGCGGCTTAAGGTAACGGTGTTTTGTGAAGCTCAGCTTCTCAATCAAGGATAGATAAAGCGCTGATAACGCAAGTAAATTCGTTATTACTGGACAGGGAACTCATTGTTGTTTCTGCCTCTGGAGTAAAAAAGTGTCTTATTCAGTACGTAGCTTGATTGGTGCAGCACTCTCTGCAACGCTCATTTTTTCACCTGTAGTTTCAGCTTCATCTAACTCGGCCTTATGGTTCGAGCATACCGATATTCAAATGCCAACCAACACCATGGTTGCCGAATTGAACAACGGCTTGCGTTTTGTGGTTTTACCAACAACTCGCAGCTCGGATGAAGTCTCTCTGCGCGTAATGATTAGTTCAGGCTCGGCGCAACAGTCTAATGACGAAGATTCAACAGCAAAACTCGCGGCGCTTTCCTCTGTAGAGCAAAGTGATTGGCAAGCCACAACTAGCTTAGAGCAAACCGTATTTAGCTTAGATCTTGCCCATGCCGATGCTAAAACACTTGAAGCAAGCTTCGCGAACATCCAAAAAGGTTTGGTGACCAATACAAAGGGCAATGAGTTCAAGCAGGAATTCTATATTCCGCAAAATGTAACGGTCATTGTTACTGGTGGCATTAACACTAGACAGACAACCAAGCTAATCCAGCGCCAGTTCTCGGGATGGGCAAAAGGTAAGCAAGCTTTCACCTCTTCAGGCAATGGTATTGCATTAGACGCTTATCTTGAGCCAACCGAATTGAATGATAATGGCTTGTCATTAAGCACGCTTAAAACACTCCAAGATGAACAAGACAGTAAGCTGCAACGTAAAGAGATCTTGCTAACTACTTTGGCCAACAAGATGCTAGAACACCGCATTCAAAATGCTCTTGAGCAGAATCAATCTCAAGCGAAAGTATCTATCGATAACGAAGTTCTTTTCGATCACCGTCTGCTATCGCAAATTCGTATTACTGATATGTCAGCGGACGAGAAGTCTACAACAGAAAATGTAGTGAAATCTGAAATCGAGCGCGCTATTGCTGCTGGATTCACACAAGTTGAATATGAAATGGTCGTCAGTGAACTACGTAATCAACTTCAAAGTAAAACTCGCTTTGGTAATGACCACTATGCCGCGGACCAAGCCGACCGTTTGGTTGAAGCGATTAGCTTAGGGAACGTTTATACTGAGCCATCGTACGATCTAGACTTGCTAAACTTCCACGTTGCACACTTAAACGAGTACGATGTCAGTAAAGAGTTTGAGAAAACTTGGTCTGCTGACAACAGCATCACGCTATAAGCGCGTTTACACCAAGCAAAATAATACAAATAAAAACCAGTAGTGCCCCACTACTGGTTTTTTTATTGGGTGTAATTGTACCAATCAGAACCAGCAGCTGATCACCGATTTATCCTGATTGGTATTTATAGGGAGGAAAGATTGACCAGATGCCGCGTATAAGGTTGCTTCGGATTACCAAACAGGGTTTGGGTCTCGCCTTGTTCGATGATCTCACCTTGCTTCATCACAATAGTGTAATGGCACAGCGAACGAACTACGTTTAAATCATGACTGATAAACAAATAGGTGAGTTGGTACTTTTCTTGTAATGACTTTAGTAGCTCGAGTACTTGTGCCTGAACTGTCCTGTCTAGAGAAGAGGTTGGCTCGTCCAACAAGATAAATTCCGGTTTAAGGATTAGCGCCCGTGCTATAGCAATACGCTGCCTTTGACCACCAGAAAACTCATTTGGGTAGCGATATCGCGTTTCTGGGTCTAAATCCACTTCAGCCATTACATTACAGATTCTCTGGTCAATTTCATCTTCGCTGAGCGTCTGATGTACCCGCAACCCTTCACCAATCACTTGTGCCACCGACATACGAGGATTCAACGCTGAGAATGGGTCTTGGAACACCACCTGCATCTTACTTCGATAAGGCAACATGCCCTTTCTATCTAAACCTTGAAGCTCGTTGTCTTGATAAGCAATAGAGCCTTCAGACTTAACCAACCGCAGTATTGCCATTCCCGTGGTCGATTTACCTGAACCACTCTCACCAACTAACCCTATCGAGTGGCCTTTCTTTAACTCAAAGTTCATGTTGGTAACGGCTTTAATATGCGACACCACTCGCTTAAAGATCCCACCAGTAATGGGGAACCAAACACGCAAGTTGCTGACATCTAGCAAAGGCATAGCTTGCTCACTGATTTGAACTGGCAAGCCTCTGGGATCCGAGTTAATCAACTTTTGTGTGTATTCATGGACGGGGGAATTGAAAATCTGCTCGCAATTACCAGTTTCAACCAAACTACCGTTTTGCATAACAGACACACGATCAGCAATCCGTTTTACAATGCTCAGATCATGGGTGATAAACAACATTGCCATACCCATTTCTTGTTGCAACTGTTTGAGCAGGTCGAGTATCTGAGCCTGAACAGATACATCCAACGCTGTCGTCGGTTCGTCAGCGATTAACAACTCGGGTTCGTTAATCAGTGCCATAGCAATCATTACCCGTTGCCTCTCTCCCCCAGACAGTTCATGCGGGTAAGCCATAACCTTATGTTCAGGGTTACGAATGCCCACCTTTCCTAACCACTCAACAGCAAGTTGTTCTGCCGCTTGTTGGCGCATCCCTCTATGGATTGCCAGTGTCTCAACCAATTGTTTACCGACCTTGTGCAGCGGATTAAGCGAAACCATTGGCTCTTGAAAAATCATCCCGATTCTTCCCCCACGAATCCCTCTTAACTGCCGCTCTGAGCACTCAAGAATATTGATGCCATCAAAGGTAATATTGCCAGAAAGGTAGTGAGAAGAACCTTGGGGGAGCAACTTGAGAATCGAATTGGCCGTCACCGACTTGCCGGAGCCACTTTCACCAACCAAAGCGAGGGTCTCACCTTTTTTGATCGAGAGCGACACCTGGTTAGTCACTTGTTCGACTTGCTTCTTACGACCAAACCCAACAGATAATCCATTAATAGTAAGTACAGTTTCAGACATCGCTATCTTCCTTGATGGTGAGGGTCAAAGGCATCACGGACTGCTTCGCCGATAAACACCAGCAAAGTTAGCATCACGGAGAGAACAAGGAATGCTGAAAAGCCAAGCCATGGCGCTTGTAAGTTGGCTTTACCTTGCGCGAGTAACTCACCCAATGAGGGCGAGCCCGCGGGTAAACCAAAACCTAAGAAGTCTAGGGAGGTTAGCGTTGTTACCGAACCTGAAAGGATAAAAGGCATCATAGTCAGAGACGCAACCATAGCATTGGGCAACATGTGACGCAGCATAATTCGCTTATCGGCCACACCCATCGCCTGAGCTGCACGAACATAATCAAAGTTACGACAGCGTAAGAACTCAGCGCGCACTATCCCGACTAAACTCATCCAGCTAAATGCCACCATAATCCCGAGTAGCCACCAGAAATTGGGCTCAACAAAACTGGATAATATGATGAGCAAGAACAGTGTTGGCATACCCGACCACACTTCGATAAAACGCTGTCCAAACAAATCTAACCAGCCACCGTAATAACCTTGGGTTGCGCCGACTGCCACACCAATGACGCTTGAAACTATGGTTAAAACAAAGCCAAACAAGACCGAAATACGAAAACCGTAAATCACTCGAGCCAATACGTCTCGGCCTTTGTCATCAGTTCCTAACCAATTGATATTGTCCGGAGGCGAAGGTACAGCACCGCCAATATTAAAGTTGATGGTATCGTAGCTAAATCGAATTAATGGCCAGACGATGTAACCTTTTTCTTCGATTAATTCGATCACATAAGGGTCGGTATAGTCTGCTTCAGTTTCAAATTCACCACCGAACTCGGTTTCAGCATACTGGGTCGCAATCGGGAAGTACCACTGACTATCAAATTCCACCAGCAACGGCTTGTCATTGGCAATCAATTCGGCAAACAAGCTAACGATGAACAACAACCCAAAAATCCACATTGACCAAAAGCCACGCTTGTTGGCTTTAAACCTTAGCCAACGCGCTTCATTTAGAGGATTACTTCGCTTCTTTTTCAACAACATTAACGCGCCTCAAAATCAATTCGTGGATCCACCCAGGTATAGGTGAGGTCTGAAATTATGCTCAAGATCAGGCCGAGAAGCGTCATGATATAAAGTGAGCTGAACACGACAGGATAGTCGCGCTGTATGGTTGACTCAAAGCCGAGCAGGCCTATCCCCTCAAGGGAGAACATGACTTCAATTAGCATTGAGCCAGTGAAAAAGATGCTGATAAACGCCGCTGGAAAACCTGCAATAATAATCAACATGGCATTGCGGAAAACGTGTTTATAGAGAATGTCTCGTTCATCAAGTCCTTTTGCGCGCGCGGTAACCACGTATTGCTTGTTGATCTCATCAAGGAAGGAGTTTTTCGTCAGCATACTTAATGTCGCAAAGCCGCCAATAACCATGGCAAGGATCGGCAAGGTTAAATGCCAGAAGTAGTCGATGATTTGTTGATACCAATTGAGCTGTTCAAAATTACTTGAAACCAAACCACGCAGCGGGAACCAACTAAAGTAGTTACCGCTGGCAAACACAATAATCAGGATGATGGCAAACAAGAAGCCTGGAATCGCATAACCCACGATGACGACCGCGCTAGACCAAATATCAAATCGACTGCCATGGTGAATCGCTTTCAAAATCCCAAGGGGAATTGAAATCAGATAAATGATTAACGTGCTCCATAAACCTAGGGAGATGGAGACAGGTAACCTTTCAACAATTAGATCGATGACGCTACCACCCTTGAATAAGCTATCACCGAAATTGAAAGTCACATAGTTTTTCAACATGTCGAAATAGCGTTCATGGATAGGTTTATCAAAACCAAACTGCTTTTTAATTTCTTCGACAACTTCTGGGTCTAAGCCTCGTGAGCCTTTATAGCCTGTTGAAGACGCTTCCTCTACAACAGCGGTGTCCGCTGAGTTGCCTCCCCCAGTGAAACGGCTCATCAAGCCAGACTCTAACCCCTCCATTTGCGCAATGGCTTGTTCAACTGGACCGCCCGGGGCCACCTGAATAATGAAGAAGTTAATAGTGATAATCGCCCACAATGTGGGTATGACTAACAGCAGTCGTCGAAAAATATATGCAGCCATCAATGCCTCGATTAACGTCGTTTTTCTGGAAGCTTGGCAGCTTTCTCTTTAGACACCCACCAAGTATCGACACCTAAGTCATACTCTGGTCGAATATCTGGTCGCTCAAACTTATCCCATGTCGCGACGCGGTAGTTACTGTAATGCCATTGAGGAACCATATAGAAGTTCCACTGAAGCACCCTGTCGAATGCACGCCCTAAAGCGAGTAACTTCTCAGGGTTCTGCTGATTATCGGCGATTTCCTGGGTTAGGTAATCGACTGCTGGGTCAATAACACCCGCGGTGTTGTAGGTCGAGTCAATGAACTTTGAATTCCAAACAATCATTAGGCTAGAACTAGGATAAGCGTTGGCAAAGAAACGCGAAGAGACCATATCAAAATCACGATCACGCAATCGCTTGATGTATTGGGTACGATCCACAGTGCGAAGCTTCATATCAATCCCCATTAACTTGAGGTTTTTCTGAAACGGGATCGCGTAAGTTTCCACATTCGGATTGAAGATAAGTAGCTCAAAGCTCATCGCTTCACCCGTTTTGGTGTTGGTCATGACTTTGTTCTTCAATTCCCATCCAGCCTCTTTAAATAGCTTAAACGCCGATCGCATTTGGCTACGAATACGACCTGAACCATCGGTTTTAGGCGGTTGGTACTCTTCGGTGTAAACACGCGGCGGAATTTTATCCTTTATCGGCTCCAATACCGCTTTTTCAGCGTCTGACGGCAAACCAACTGATGCATAATCGGTATTCTGGAAATAACTACGTGTACGGCTGTTTTCACTATAGAAAAGGTTTTTATTCATCCACTCAAAATCGAGCGCATAGGTGATGGCTTCACGTACTTTAGGATCTTTAAATACCTCGGTTTGAATATTGAACACAAAACCATTGGCTTGCTGAGGCTGTGAATGAGGGATCACTTCTTTCTTGATATAACCCTTATCAAAGTTTGAGCCTGTGTATGAGTTTTCCCAGAATTTCGGTTCGCTCTCAATACGGATGTCAAACTCACCTGCTTTAAAGGCCTCAAGCATGACCGTATCATCCCGATAATAATCGTACTGAACCTGTTCAAAGTTGTTGCGCCCTACATTCACCGGCAGATCTTTTGCCCAATAGTCTTTGTCTAATGTATAGGTCACGCTCTGCCCCGGTTTGTAGTCGGTAACCTTATACGCACTGCTGCCAACTGGTGGTTCATTGAGGGGTTCAGAAAACTTCTTATCTTGCCAGAAGTGCTTAGGAAGTACACGAGTAGACTGAGCGAAGCTAAATAGCTTCTCTCTGTCTGGTTCAGACATCTCGATACGAACGACATGATCAGACTTGGCAGTGACAGACTTAATGGCTTTGTAATATGAACGATATTGAGGCACACCTTCAGTCATAAACTTCTGGAAGGTAAAAGCAACATCATGGGCGGTAATTGGCTTCCCATCTTGGAAACGTGCCTTCGGGTTAATGTCGAGCTCTAACCACATAAAATCATCAGAATAGCGCGCCTTACTCGCAATCAGCGGATAGTAGGCGTCAATCTCATCACTTGGAGAATACATAAGCGTATCGTACAGCTGACCGCTTCCTGCTGCTGCTACTCCGCGCGAAGCATATCGGTTAAAGTTATCGTAAGTCCCCATCTGACCATATGTCACTTTGCCGTACTTAGGCGCTTCCGGATTGACGTAATCGAAGTGAGCAAAATTTTCTGGGTATTTTGCTTTGCCAAATCCAACCAGAGTCGTCGTTTCAATCACATCGGCATAAGCCCCAAAGCTTGTACTTGTGGCAATCAATCCACTAAGCACTAAGCGAGACAGCATCTTCATATGCTCTTCCTTCCATGGTCATACAAGTTAATCTAATAACTATAGTATTAATTAGTATTAATAATTCAACTACTTGGATAAGTATAGGTAGGGAAAGTTCTTTCTGTGAAGCAAAAAAATAGCCCTCGCTAAGTTCGAGGGCTATTACAATCAGAGCGAATTATGATTTCTCTTCAAAACGTTTAGCCAGCTGATGGAACTCATCCACTTGCTCTTTCAGCTCATTAGAGTGTTCTTTTACAGCACGAGTTGCCGCGAGATTTTGCTCTGAAGTTGAGGCGATTGATTGAATATGTAAATTCACTTCGCTCGACAGTTCACGCTGTTTAATCGCAGAGCTTTCAACCGACTGCATTAAGTTATTCATCGATGTCATGAGCTCTTCGACCTCAGACAACCTCTCTGCACTCACACTCGCCACATCGCTACAAGCGTCGGTCTGCTCTTGGTTGGCAAGTATATCGCCCTGCCAACTTTCAATAGTGCCTAACATGGCTTCAATGCTGTCTTTAATTTGAACAGTCGCATTGGATGTGCGCCCCGAAAGTGCGCGAACCTCGTCAGCAACCACCGCAAAGCCACGTCCTTGCTCTCCTGCTCGCGCCGCTTCAATGGCAGCATTAAGGGCCAAAAGATTGGTTTGCTCGGCAATTCCACCGATTTCTTCCATCATTTTACTGACGTTTTGAGCTTGCTCGCTCAATTGGTACGTCGTCTGTGTCGCCTTCTCCGCCTGTACACTTAAATTAGTGAGGTTCTGGTGCGTTTGATTGATACTCTCTTTTGCACCAGCACAGGTTTTCAAAGTGACATCAACAATCTGGTGAGCATCTTGTGTGCTCGATGAAACTTCATTCGCAGTCAGTTCTACTTCTTCAGTCGCTTCTCGAACTTGCAGAATGTCCTTGGTCTGTTGGTCAAGAGCTTCTGTCACTTGATAGGAAGTCGCGCTTAAATTGTCTGCGAGATCTTGCAACGGTTTGGCCGAGTCACTCATTCGCCCAAGTACTGTGCGGATTCGCGCAGACGACAGCTTGAGGTGGAAATCAGCGACAGAAAACTTTTTGCTGCCCGAAAAAATCAAACGGCTGACACTGTCGTATTCAGATTGAAGCTTGCCAAGTTGTTTCGGCGTATCAATGAGTTCTTGTCTAAATAGCGCCAAAATCACCGCAACTGGTGCCAAACTCAATAGAATACTCGGCATTCCCTGCAAGCCAATCACACTTGAGGCTAGTGGTGCACCCAGAGCACCAAGAAGCACCGCATAACGAACGGTGTCACTGATCTTAAGTGACCATGATCTGCCAGATTTTTCAGCATTCAAAAGCCCCTTGTAGGCCTTGTCCGCAATATCAACCCACTCTCGCTTAGGCTTGACGCGAACCGACTGATAACCCACCATTTGGTTATCTTGATAAATCGGCGTTACGTATGCATCGACCCAGTAATAACCATTAGACTTGGTTCTATTTTTAACAATCCCACGCCACGCTTTACCCTGCTTCAGATTTCGCCACATGTCTGCAAAAGCTGCTTTCGGCATATCATCGTGTCTAACGATATTATGGTGTTGACCTAGCAATTCTTGTTGCGAGTATTCAGCAACACGAGCAAACGCCTCATTACTGTAGGTAATCACGCCTTTGAGGTCGGTCGTGGAGACCAGTTGTTCTTGGCTTTCTAATAGCGTTTCACGTGCGGAAGATGGTTGGGCTGACATTTCCTAGTACTTTTGTAGTATTTATGTTGCTCGCGAATATAAACAATTAATCAAATTATGACAAAATATTAATTTAACTCAATTTTAAAATTTTGAAGTAATTCACTAGATTAACCGGACATTTTGGCGCACGTAAAAGTACAGAAACCTACATTTAGATTTGTATCAATATAAAAGACCTATCCAGTAAAAAAACACAAATTCAGCTCGTACCTAGCATTGCAACAATTGGTGTTATTCAGCCCTCATATAGGATCAAAGCCGCTATTGATAAGTAACTCACTTTAAAAGAGAATAGCGCTAATTTGTAGATTTAGTCACCACCCCATTGGACACGCGCTTGATGGTTAGTGGTATTTTGCTACGAAGCACCGATTAATAGATCTTTCTCTGCGATTTATTCTCTGCTTTCCAGTAACCCCTCTACACTTAACTTACGCATTAGAGCAAATAAGAAAACATCATCAGCAATACAGGTGAGCCATCATTGTTATATAACTTTAAACATTTAAGCATTCGTCAGATCACCATCTTTGTGTCAATGATCGCGGCTGTTCTATTTCTGTTTTTCTACCTGTCTTTTAAATTGTTTTGGAGCCACGGCCAAGCGCTAGAGCAATCTAAAAACCGGCAGCAGTTTGAATTAGAACGTGTAAACACCGTGCTTAGAATGGAAGAGTTAGAGATTCGTGCTTCGGTAGAGGACTACGCGGCGTGGACTTCAATGGCCCGATATGTAGACAACCCAGAGCCCATATTTATAGCAGATAGTATCGGTGCTCACGCTTTCGCCTCAAAACATATCGATGCCATCGTAATATTTGACCCCCAAGGAAACACGGTTTGGAGTGGTGCATACGATGGTGAAAGTGTTGTGGCTATGGAATTTATTGCGCTCGAGGATCACGCGGTAGTGAATAAAGTTTTATCACGTGCATTTGACGCATCACAAAACACCATCGAGTCATTCCTAGATTATGCAACTTTTGATGGCTCAGTATTTATGGTTGCCTCTTCTCGAATCTGTCTAAGTGACGGCCAAGAATGCCAACATGGCTATTTGCTATTTATTCGAAAAATTAGAGAGCAATTCATTAAAGATATTGAAGCCTCAACGGGAGTAGGTATTCGTATATACCCAGCTCTCAGTTCAGTGACAGATGTCGGCCTAAACAATACAGTGCTGTACCGAGATGCTCTGATCGACGATGAAGTGAAAATTGCGATTCACGTCTCGCACAATGAAACCCTGCCAGAATTCCTTCCTTCAGCGGAAATAGCTGCGTTGTCTCTATTTGCTTTGATCACCTTTATAGTGAACTTGTACGTTGTTACTAATTTAATCAAACCGTTAAAAGCCGCGCAGCAGTATCTAAAGCAGTTCCAAAAATCAGGAGATCGCCTGCCAAGTGAGGATACTTTTATTTCGAAAGAGATGCGTAGCTTCGCCCGCCAAATCAATGATTTAATTACAGAGCTCGAAGATAAGCGCGCTATCTTAAAAGAGCAGTCAACGATTGACGCACTCACACAAATAGCCAATAGAAGGTCCTTGTATGAAACCGCTCATAACTTGATTGAAAACCTCAAGTATAAATACATCGCTGTTGTGTTAATTGATGTTGACCATTTTAAGCTATTCAATGACAACTATGGGCACCTTGAAGGTGACGCAGCTTTGCGCAAGGTAGCCAAAGCCCTCCAAACCGTTGAAACATCGTATGAGAAGCTCGTTTCACGATACGGCGGCGAAGAGTTTTGTATCCTGCTAGCAGGAGATCACCCACTTGAAATCAACGACTATTTGGACCAACTTGTCGTTCAAGTCAGGGAGTTAAAACTAAAACACGAACACTCTTCTACAAGTAACGTTCTTACAATTAGCGTGGGAGCAACATCCGGGCAATTAACCTCATATAACCAACTAACACACTGGTTCCAGCAAGCGGATCAAGCGCTATACGAGGCGAAAAACAACGGCCGCAATGGTTTTCACGTCTACGTGTAAAACTATGTCACGGGGCTAGACACCCGACATAACGAGTGTGAGTCCAAATTACTACGCTTTCTTCGCAGGAAGGGAGACATCAAGATAAGTGCCTAAGTAAGCCTTGGCAACGCGTTTCGCTTCATCCGCATATTCAGCCGTAATGTCACCGTGTTTCATCTGCGATACGGTAAACACCGTATCGACAAGCTCGACCCAAATAAAGAACACTTCATCGCGCATTGCAAAGTCTGGTACTTCAAAATAGTAATTGAACATTTCCACTAATGATTTTGCAATTAAGCTATCATTGGAACGGTCTTTCTGTTTGATGATTGGAGACGTTTTACCCGAAATAAACAATTGGCGCGCTGGTCTTTCGTTGCAGTAAAACTGCATTGCGCGCTCGATCAATATATCGACAATATCATGCCATTGAGTAACAAGAGCACGTTCAGGCTTAGCACTGAGCAAGGCTAACAGCTCAACACCATAGTGGTTTGCAAGTTCAGCGTAGAGCTCGTCGGAGTTTGCGTAGAAATGGTAAGACGAACTTTTTGGTACTCCAGCGGTTGCGGCAATATCAGCAAAAGTCACTTCACTAATATCTCGTTCGTTGAGAAGTTGCCTTGCGGCTGCGCGCAGTTTTTCTCTGCGGATTATGCCTCGGTTTTGCATGGCGTCCCTTTTTGCGTAAAGCCCCCTAACTTGCCAGTGTAATTAAATCTCTAACTACGTTTAATCTAAGAAACAACAAGTTAAATGAAGACATCAACGTTAAGGCAAATTCTCTCTATTTGCAAAATAGGCTCATCCAATTGAGAGGGTTACGCCGTTTTTAACTATGATTTTATTGACATTGATAATGCTAAATCGAGATATCTAAACACAAAAAGCGAGCAAATTAATGCTCGCTTTGGTTGTGTGTTAAATCAGATTAACTTTTCTTACCGTACAAAGGAATTTCTACTGTTTGGTCAGATTCTAACAACTCTTTGTAGTTCCACTCACGTTGGTTCCAATCATCACCCATGTACTTAAACACTACATCGCCAGAATCTAGGTTGTAGGTGATGGTGTACTCTGTAGCGTAAGTGTCCATACCATCTTGAGGTCGGTAAGCCGCCTGCTGAGGCACTTTGAATGCCGTACCTTCGACTGACATCATGGCATGTTTAGGTGAGCTCGCGTGTTGAAGCTGTGAAACAAAATACTTAGCAAACACGTAGCGCTGCTCTGAATCAGTATTACCCGCTTCTAGTTGGAATTGGCTGCCGTATCCACCAAACTCTTTTAGCTGTTTAGATTTCTCGCTCCATGCTTCATTCAACCCTTTTTGGCTAGTATTAGTTACAACTTGAGCATCATCGCCACGGTAAATATTAACGCCATTGTCGTCATATTGAATAACCGCGCGATCACCCGACACATCAGAGACGATGTAGTGCCAACGTGGCGGCTCTTGCATGCCTGGAATCGCCGTTAAGCCCACTTCAATGTCTTTCACGTTATCTATAACTTGTTGAACATTGTCAAAGTTTGCAAGGAAGTAACCCGCTAATTCATTTTGGCTTAGCGTGTTGTCATTGCCTTTCTCAAGTTGCATACCGCGGTAATATTGAATACTCGCGTGCAAACCGTGTTCATTAACGCCTTCGCCGACCAGCTTTCCGTATCCACCGATGGCTAAAAAGCTGTTTTTGACTGTGTACTCTTGATCACTGGTATCAGCGCCGTGAAAGTTACGTTTTTCACCCGCAGCCACTTTTAGCAACAGTGGTTTTGTTGACTCCATCCAGTCCATGGTACGTGTTACTACCGCCCCTTGTGGGCTATCCCAAAATACGTTAGAACATGCCTGTGCAATCGCAGGGATTGATATAGCGGAAATAACACAAGTCGTTAAGAATGTTTTATTTAGTCGTTTATTCATAGTTGTTTCTCGATATAAATTGGATGTTAAGTCTTTCGTTAAATTCAATATAGTTCTTTGTATCGCCAAATAAATTGAACAGAGTTAGGTATCAGATGCATTGACCCATCAAGCAAAATCTTTGGCGCATTGAGCCAAGCCTATAGGTAGTATTTGAAACCAAGTTCGACTCGCGAACTGTTTGACCACCCGTAGTCTTGATTAGCAATCATTTGAGTCGACTCTTGATGCTCATAAGTGGCGGTCAACCACAACCTTTGGCTATCCGTTATTGGTGTCCCGACTTGGAACTTAAGCTTAATGCTTTCACGACTTACCGAGTCACCTGATACGTTCATGTACTCGGGGAAAAAGCCGATGTAGGATCGATTCTCCGCAATACGTCGAGTTAGGAATAGGTTTGCCAGCACACCGTCAACGCTCTCACCATACATCTCACCTTTTGCATAAGCTAAGTTTGGAAACAACATAAACTTACCGGTATAACTTGGGTTAATCATGCCAACAACACCCGCCGACACAATACTCATATCATCACCAACGTGTTTTATTTCCGGTAAACGACTATGAATCGCATCGATTGAAAAACCGACTTTTGGCAGCGAAGCTAAAGAGGTATTCATTACGTGAAAGTACTGTAATCTCGCGTTGTTATAGGCCGTACCATAATCTTCATCGTGGAAGTCGGTGTCGCCAAAAACCACGTCGCCGTAAAATAAAAAGTTATCCCCGTTGGAATGACTGCCAGACAAGGATCCAAGTAAACGAATGTTGCTATCGCTATCAATGGAAGTTCCGATTTGGGTATAGACTTTGGTCATGTCCCCAGGGTCAACAACCTCTTCAGCAACTGACAGTGAAGAACTCAAGGCCAAGGCTATTACAGTGCCTAAACCAGTCTTTGTAAAACGCATATTTTGCTCCTGTTTAAAGTTTACCGGAGCATTTTATTGATAAGTTTATCGTCGTTTAGCGCGGGCCATCTCACCCTGTTCCTGTTGGCTAGCCCTGCCAAACCATTGGCGTATTGAGCAAACTTAAAAATCAAAGTTTGTGCAATTTATTTACACTGATTTAATAACTAAAATACCTAAATGATATATTTATAAGAATCGTGACGTTATTTAACTGAGCTCAATTTTTAATAAAGCGAATCAAGCGATAATTATTTGGTGAATATAAAAAGCAGGCTAGTCATGGTAAGAAAACATAAACAAGATCAACGCTATTATTTTCATTATGGGTGGATCGAACTATTGACCCAAGCTGCGCAGCACTATGGTGTAGATTTGGAGTCAATTGGCAGCTATCGCGAGCTGTTAGCTTTAGGAAAAGATAACCCCGACATTCGACTTGCAAGAGAACTGCAACGAGAACTCATAGATCAATCTCGATTCGATCTCTCCATTGATGCAGCCAAATACGTCACACCTTTTACCTTTGGAAGTGCCTCAATCGCCCTGTGGTCTGCTCCTACACTACAACAATGCTTAGAGATTCTTTGTAAACATTTCATAGTACTTGCCCCCCAGACCGATCTGTCTCTCCATCAAGATGGTGACGTGACCGAACTTTGGATAATCAACAGTCGTACTCCTGAGTCCTACTCGATCACTCAAGCCGGTATTTCATTAATGGTATGCGTTATTCTTGAAATGTTGCGCCAGCTAAATAAGGGAGAATTGTTACCATGCCGAATATTTGCCCCTTACCATGACTACTCAAAAGAGCTGGTCGACAAATTTTGCCAGACCTATCAAGTTCCCAGTATAGAAAAAGGTCCAATCAGAAAAATTACTTTTCAAACTGAGCAGTTACAGCAGGCCTCCCCTTTTGCCAACCCACAACTTTTGGAACATAACCTGACATGGGTACAAGAGCGCACCGCGAAGTTGAGCCAAAATGATATCCGCTTACAAGTCTCACACGTACTTGATGAGCTTCCGACACTGCGTAATGTATCTTCAACACTGGTTGCCCAAAAGCTATTGACTAGCCCTAGAACTCTGAACCGCCGACTTGCAGATGCTCAGACCAACTTTAAAACCATCCTCAATAATTACCGTTTACAAAAAGCCCTGACTCTTTTGCAAGATCCAGATAACAACATGACCGAAATTGCATTCCAGTTAGGCTTCTCTGAATTGAGCTGCTTCACACGAGCGTTTAAGCGTTGGACTGGAGAGGCTCCAACTTCAATCAACTGAAGTGAGGTTAAATAAGGTACCGATGAAAAAAATCCCGCGGCTGCGGGATTTTTTATTCAAATTAGCTAATCAATTCTATGGTAGTCGCTATACCTTGCCCCATACCAATACACATGGTCGCAAGTCCGTACTTACCGTTACGCTGCTCCATCACGTTAATTAACGTCCCGATGATGCGTGCACCTGAACAGCCAAGCGGATGTCCGAGTGAAATGGCGCCACCATGAAGGTTAACTTTGTCTTCTCGCGCATCCCACAAACCAAGATCTTTTAGACAAGGAATGGCTTGAGCGGCAAACGCTTCGTTAACTTCAGCGAAATCAATGTCATCAATCGTCAAGTTGGACTTTTCGAGGGCTTTTTTCGACGCTGGAACCGGACCATAACCCATGATCGCAGCTGGAACACCGGCCGTGGTACACGCCAACACCTTGGCTCGTGGCTGAACGCCGAGCTGTTTCGCCTTTTCCTCACTCATCACCAGTAAGCAAGATGCTCCGTCTGACAAGGCCGAAGATGTACCCGCTGTCACACTGCCTCTTGGGTCAAACACAGGTCGCAGCTGACCGAGTGATTCTGCTGTTGTTTCAGGGCGAATCACCTCATCATCTTTGACTAAAATCGGCAAGCCGTCTTGGTCATGACCTAAAGTCGGTACGATTTCATTGTCAAATCGCCCCTCGAGAGTAGCTTGATGCGCTAAACGGTGTGAACGGGCACCCAGTTCATCTTGCTCTTCACGAGAGATATTGTGGATCTTGGCTAGCGCTTCAGCGGTTAACCCCATCATTGCTGACGCTTGAGCCATATTACGGTTGTAGCTATTTAGGTTCATGCCCTTAGTCATAGGCACATGCCCCATATGCTCAACACCCCCTACCATAACAACATCTGCATCTCCCGCTTTGATGGCCCTTGTCGCCATGTGAAGCGCATCCATCGATGAACCACAAAGTCGGTTTACCGTCGTAGCCGCCACCGTTTCAGGTAGCCCTGCTTGCAATGCAGCAATACGGGCTAAGTTAAAACCTTGCTCTTCAGTTTGCTGTACACAGCCCCAAATAATGTCGTCTATTTCGCTGGCTGGAACGTTTGACTGTCGCGTTAACATACTGGCCATTAAATGTGCTGATAAGTCATCTGCACGAACATGACGGAAGACTCCATTTTTAGAACGCCCCATAGGAGTTCGAATCGCATCAACAATTACTACGTTTTTCATGGTTATCTTCTCCTATTATGCGTAAAAGCTTTGGTTGTTCTCAGCTCGTTCAATCAAGCCTTGTGGGATCTTGTACAGCGAGCCTAAGTGTTCATAGTGTTTCGCTACTTCGACAAGTTTCTGCAGACCAAAGTTGTCCATGTAATAGAACAATCCACCGCGGAATGGAGGGAAACCCGTACCATAAATAAATGCAATATCACCTTCCTCAGCCGAATTAATGATCCCTTCATCTAAGCAACGAATCGCTTCAAACATCATAGGTAACATCATGCGCAACTGAATTTCGTCAGAGGAGAAGTCTGCAGGTTGCTGACAAGCTTGGTTCAATATTGTTTGGCTCTCTGCACTTGCCGACGCTTTTAGGCGACCGCGTCTATCAAGCTCATAGTGATAGAATCCATGTTTGGATTTTTGACCCAGTAAGCCACTTGCATTGTGCATCTCAATCAAATTCACGTTCGGCTTAGTCAGACGCTGAGGAAAGGCTTCATCCATAACATCAATACAGTGCGAAGCCGTATCAAGACCAACCACGTCAAGTAAGGTAGCAGGCCCCATCGGCCAACCAAAACCTTTGCTCATGACTTTATCGATAGTCGCGATGTTGCCGCCATCCACTACAAGTTGGTTAAATGCAAGGAAGTAAGGCGTTAGGCAGCGGTTAACTAAAAAGCCCGCACAATCGTTAACTACAATCGGGGTTTTGCCGAGTTGCAACACGTAGTTCACGGCTTTGGCAATGGTGCTTTCTGAGGTTTTCTCCCCACGAATCACTTCAACCAATGGCATTTTATGTACTGGGTTAAAGAAATGGATTCCGCAGAAGTTTTCAGGTTTTTCAAGTGAATGGGCTAGCCCACTGATCATCAAAGTCGAAGTGTTTGACGCAATCACCGCATTCGGTGCTGATTTTTCCAGTTGAGCCAAGACCTTTTCTTTCACGATTGGATTTTCAACCACCGCTTCAACAATGAGATCACTGCCTTCCAACGTGCAATCGTGTAACGTAGGAGTAATTCGATTAAGCACTTCACCCATTTGTTGTGGCGATTTCTTACCGCGTTTAACTTGCTTAGCCAGAAGTTGGTTGGCTTCATTTAGTCCGAGATTTAGCCCAGCTTTATTGATGTCTTTCATCACTACATCAAGGCCTTTATCTGCGGTCACGTAAGCAATGCCGCCCCCCATGATGCCAGCGCCAATCACCGCAAGCTCTTCGGTTTTTTCCGCTTGTTTAGCATGGTGTTTTGCGGTCGACTTTACTGCCATGTCGCTTAAGAAGACATTAACTAATGCATCGGCAACGCCACTGTTCACACAGGCTAGGATACCTTGTCTTTCCACGGCAAGTGCGTCATCTCGGCCCAATGCTGCGCTTTTTTCTATCGTGTCAAGAATAAGATTTGGTGCCGGATAGTGAGCCCCTGCCGCCTTGGCAACCATGCCACGTGCCACATTAACCGACATTGCTAGCTCGTAACCATTCATCGGTAATGGGTTGCGCTTCTCAGTTTGCTTGCTTTGCCAATCCAAATCGCCCGCATTTGCGCTGCGCAGCAGTTCTACAGCTTGGCTAACATAATCACTCTCTTTGTCAGTCAGAACGCCATCAACAACGTGATTAACAAGCGCTTGCTGAGCTTTAAAGTTTTTGCCTGTTGTCAACCAAGTCATTGCGGTATCTGTACCGACAATTCGCGGCAGTCGCGTCACACCACCCCATCCTGGCATAATGCCTAGCTTCACTTCAGGCAAGCTGATTTTTGCGTCTTGAGTTGCGAGTCGATACTCACACAATAGCGCTAACTCAACACCACCGCCTGCTGCGACACCGTTGATTAGTGCAACCTTCGGCAAGGGTAAATCTTCAATTCGGTTGTAAATTGAGTGAACCCATTTTAGGTAACCTTCTACCGCTTGATCACCATCACTAAACAGTTGACGGAACGCTTTAACATCAGCACCTGCACTAAACAGACCTTTACCTGAGCGAATAACCAGACCCGAATAACCATTTTGTTCAAGTAATGTCGCGCACTGCTCTAATTCAACCAATGCTTCTTTGCGCAGTGTATTGACTGGATCGCTCTTTGCGTCAAACACTAGCTCCGCTATGTTGTCACCTGAAGAAAGTACACTTAGTTGAAAATATTGACCTTGATACACTTTCTTTCTCCTTATTTAATCATGCCAAGTTCAAGCGCTTGGTCACGCAATGAATCTCTAAATTTCGGATGGGCAATTGCAATCAGTGCCTTGGCTCGCTCCGAGGTGGAGAGACCGCGTAAGTCAGCCGAGCCATACTCTGTGGCTATCACCTGAGTATCATTACGTGGTGTGGTGATCGGCGTACCCGTAGGTAGAGAGAGTCGAATGTTTGATTCAAGACCGTGTTTTCCATCTCGCGTCGAAGAGAGAGCTAAGATACTCACACCGCCTTTTGACATGCCTGCTGCACGTACAAAGTCGAGCTGCCCGCCAGAGCCAGAGATTTGCGAGAACCCAACCCCTTCAGACGCAACTTGACCGACTAGATCAACCATCAAGCAGGTGTTTATCGACACAAAGTTGTCATTCTTTGCTACTTCATACGGGTTAACAATCTCTTCCATTGGACCTATTTCTAATTCAGGGTTTTTATCAATGAAGTCAATTAGCTCCTGTGGTCCTGCGGCAAATGCAGCGACTAGCTTGTTTGGTTTGTAGTTTTTCTTGTTACCCGTGACCGCGCCTGACTGACACATCATCATCAGTGATTCTGTAAACATTTCGGTGTGGATGCCTAGGTCTTGGTGATCACGAAGTGCCATACCCATCGCATTGGAAATCGTCCCGATGCCAATCTGAATCGTCATACCGTTGTTAATGTATGGGACGACATGTTGAGCAATTTGGCTCTCTAGTTCAGAAGGCTCACCTGCTTTTGGCATCGCAATGGGGTGGTGGCCTTCAACGAGGTAGTCCGCTTGGTCTACATGGATAGTGTTCTTCTCACCATCAACATAAGGTTGATGTTCATTGACAACAAAGATGGTTTTTTGTGCGTATTTCAACGCTTGGGTTGTGCCTACGCCGCCACATGCCCCCAAACTCACAAAGCCGTTTTCATTAGGTGGCGTCACTTCCACAACCACCGTGTTTGGCTGTAACTTCGCGAATATCTTGTCGAGATTTGAGAACTGAAAATTGATGATTTCAACGTTGCCGCCATTTTGGCTCTGACGTTCTACCGGCCCCATAAATACGCTCAAATGGCGAAAGTTTTCTCGGTACTGAGGTTTAAAAAACTCGTAAGGAAAAGTAACTAAGCCAGTGTATAGCTCGCACCCTTTAAACAGAGTTAGGTGCTTATCTAATTCTTGCAAAAAACGAACAGGGGTAGATAGAAATCCACCAGCCCAGATTTTATCGCCTGACGAAAGTTTGCCGACAGCAGATTCTAGGGACAGTAACTTATCTTGATATAGCGTTTTCCATTGATTCATAGTAAAACTCTCTTTGCAGAACAGGCTCAAACTCTAGGTAACGCTTTCCTTATTAAGCTAGGGTCAACTGCACTGCTTTCGTGTAGGATAAAGAGGTTCTTCCTTGCCTCGCTATTTAGAATAACGAGCAACTTACTTATGACTTTGCATTTTAGGACATAAGTAAGACATTATCAGACAGGATTAAAACTTGAGTTTTCGATCACAATTTTATGATGGTGCGTAATCAATGAGCCAAATTGACCGACAGTTTCACGACTCCCTCTCCGTTCACAAAGGGTGGCAAGGGCTAATCGCTAAACATCAAAATGTTAAGGTAGAGATCGATGAGGTAAGAAAAAATGATACTGGCCGACTGCACTTGCATGATTTGCGCAATCAGCTCTATTCATTAACGCAAGCCAATCAAGACCCACTATTTCCAGTTCACTGTGCGCAATATGTATCGCCACTCACCTTTGGTAGCTATACGTTAACGCTATGGACAGCACCCAACCTGGACGTCGCGTTGCAGCATGCTGAGGATTTTTCGATTGTCGTCAGTTCACCGATCAGACTTAAATATCACAAGGATAAACAAGGTCATGCAGAGCTATGGGTGCTAGACAGTGAACCCTTCAATAAGGAAAGTCATGTTACTTATCTTGGAGTAATGTTGTTTGTCGCCACCACGGTGAAGATCATTCAGTCGACCGTCGAAGATGATGAACTACAAATCAAAATTAAGTTGGTAGATAACAAGCTGAGTAACGATATCTATCAACAAATCGAACAGCTAACCCATGTCAAAATATCGGTCGGCGAACCTGTACGCAAACTCTGCATTGACAAGAAGTACCTTTATCGCAACAACGCGAATCACGATCACGATATCTATTTCTCAGCCCTTAATATGTTGCGTAAAGATGCAGAATCGCTCAAGCAAGGCGACCTCATTCTTCGTTTGTACAATGTACTTAACTCACTGGATCACTTGTCTCTAGCAAATGCCGAATCTGTTGCACATTCACTGCAACTGAATGTGCGAACTCTGAACCGAAAACTCGCTGAACTCAATACGAGTTACCGAGGCGTGGTTGAAAAGTACAAGTTAGAAAAGGCGCTTCACCTTCTAGAAACGCCAAGTATAAATATGACTGAAATAGCCTACCAATTGGGGTTTGCCGACCTAAGTACTTTTTCTCGGGCATTTAAGCGTTGGACGGGCTACAGCCCAGTTTCATTAAAAGGAAAGCAAGATTCAGACAGCTCGATTTCTGATCTAAATCAATAAGCGCACCATTAACAAATTCGGCAAAACTATTGTCCTAAAATGCAAAGCCCTATCTCAACCTTATTGCTGTAATACTCCCAGATTCTACACCGAAACGTGTACAAATTAGTGGAGACAATCATGTTAAAACAGCAACATAATAGACTCTTTGAGCCAATGTCTATTGGCTCTGTGAAGCTCAAAAACCGCTACTCAATGGCGCCTATGGGCACGTTGGGTTGTGTCGATGGCGATGGTGCTTACAACCATCGTGGCATCGAATATTACACCGCTCGCGCCAAAGGTGGTGTTGGCTTGATCATCACTGGTGTTCAAATGGTCGAAAACGAGTTAGAACAATTCCCTATGCCTTCTCTGCCTTGTCCAACTAATCACCCAACGGCCTATATCCGTAGCGCCAAGGAGATGACTGAACGAGTTCATGCATACGGAACAAAGATTTTCGCGCAGCTCACCGCTGGATGGGGGCGCTCTTGTATTCCTGGCTTTACCCCAGAAGACAAATCCATTGCCCCTTCAGACGCACCCAATCGTTTTGACCCAAGCATTCAACATCGTGAGTTAACCACAGACGAAGTTAAATACTTCATCGGTAAGTTTGTCGAGTCAGCGGTTATCGCACAAAAAGCAGGCTTTGATGGCGTTGAAATTCACGCCGTACACGAAGGTTACTTGCTTGATCAATTTACGATGGCATTTTTCAACCAACGTACCGACCAATATGGTGGTAATTTCGAGAACCGCTATCGCTTCGCTGTCGAAATCGTTCAAGGCATTAAAGCGATGTGCGGCCAAGATTTCCCTGTCTCACTGCGCTATTCCGTTAAAAGTAATATGAAGGGGTTTGGTCAAGGCATTCTTCCCGGAGAACAAGCCGATGAAGTTGGCCGAGATATGGAAGAAGGCTTACGTGCAGCGAAATACCTTCAGGATGCTGGATTTGATGCACTAAACGTCGATGCCGGCACCTACGATTCATGGTATTGGAACCATCCGCCTAACTACTTCGAACCGGGCATGTACAAGCCATACTGTAAAGCCGTTTCCGAGGTTGTCGATATCCCTGTCCTCATGGCTGGTCGGATGGAAAACCCAGACCTCGCTGCCCATGCGGTTGAACATGGGATTGCTGATGGTATTTCAATGGGACGCCCCCTTCTTGCAGACCCTGAAGTCGTCAATAAGATTCGCCGTGGGCGATTTGAAGAGGTTCGCCCTTGCCTATCTTGTCATCTTGGCTGCTTGGGCAGAATGGCGGAAATTGGCAACATTTCTTGCGCCGTAAACCCAACATGTGGGCGAGAAGATGAGTACCGCTTGCTGCCGACACACAAAGCCAAAAAAGTGGTTGTCATTGGCGGCGGTGTTGCGGGAATGGAAGCAGCGCGAATTGCTGCTGAACGCGGTCACAAAGTAGTTCTGTTAGAGAAGTCAGATGCACTTGGTGGCAATGTTATCCCCGGTTGCCAACCCCCATTCAAGCACGACGATAAACTTCTGATTGATTGGTTCGCAGGCGAGATGGTTCGCAAACGTGTTGATGTACGTTTCGGCGTTGAAGCGACCAAAGCGAGCATCGAAGCAGAAGCGCCTGACAGCGTGATCTTTGCTACAGGCTCTCGTCCAGTCAGCCCTGAGTGGTTAAAAGGCAGAGATAAACCGCACGTAATGGTTGCTGAAAAAATGTTGATGAATCCAGACTTGATCGTTGGCGACAAAGTCACCATCGTCGGCGGTGGTTTAGTGGGTGCAGAAGCCGCCCTGTGGATGGCTCAAAAAGGCAAAGCGGTCACCTTGATTGAAGCCGATGAAGATATTATTGGCGGACCTCATGGTACTTGCTTTGCCAACTACCAAATGCTCAAAGAGTTGCTCGACAAAGAACAGGTTAATGTCCTTACTTCTACCCGATTGGAGTGCGTCACAGATACGGGTGTACTGATTTCGAGAGACAATCGCTCACTCGAACTACTCGCCGATCACGTCGTACTCGCTGTTGGTTATCGTTCTGAAGATAAGCTGCATGAGTCGCTCGCCAATCAGCTTGGTGTTGATGAAGTGTTTAACATCGGTGATAGCCAAAAAGCGCGCACCATCATGGCAGCCATTTGGGACGGCTACGAAGTCGCGCGTAGCTTGTAACATACACCAGCGACAAGCCAAACAAGGAAGTTTGGTTTGTTATTCTCGCTCTTACACACCCTAAACCTTGATTTACCCTTTACTCTCCCTCAATTCCCCTTACAATTGTGCCAAGTTTGAATTTCAAGGTTAGTTCTATGTCTATCCAATGGTTTCCGGGCCATATGCACAAGGCTCAAAAAGAGATTGCTGAAGCGATCCCTCAAATTGATGTGATTATTGAGGTGCTTGACGCTCGTATCCCTTTTAGTAGCGAAAACCCAATGATTGCTGAGTTAAAGGGTGATAAGCCAGTTGTAAAAGTGCTTAATAAACGCGATCTTGCCGATCCTGAATTGACTCAACTTTGGATTGACCATTTTGAGAAAGAACACAACGTAAAAGCGATTGCGATTACCACATCTCAGCCACAAGAAGTGCAGAAGATCATGGAGTTGGTTCGTAAACTTGCGCCGCATCGCGAAGAGATTGGTAAAAACATTCGCACCATGATTATGGGAATCCCGAATGTAGGGAAATCGACCATTATCAACTCACTGGCTGGTCGTACTATTGCTGTCACTGGTAACCAACCTGCGGTAACGCGTCGTCAGCAACGCATCAACCTCCAAAATGGTATCGTGCTTTCTGACACACCGGGAATTCTGTGGCCAAAAGTTGAAAACCCGCACAGTGGATTCCGCCTTGCTGCCACTGGCGCAGTAAAAGATACCGCTATGGAATACGATGAAGTCGCTTTCTATACGGTTGAGTACCTAGCAAAAGCTTACCCACAGCGCTTACAAGAACGTTATGAGATTGAAGAGCTGCCGGAAAGTGACATCGAACTGATGGAAGAGATTGGTCGCAGACGCGGTGCATTGCGTTCAGGTGGCCGAGTAGATTTACACAAATGTTCGGAAATTCTACTCCACGAATTACGCAGCGGTACACTTGGACAAATTACGCTTGAACTGCCTGAGATGATTACTCAAGAGCTTATCGAAGTTGAACTAGAAGCAGCGCGTAAAGCAGAAGAAAAAGCTAAGAAGAAAGAAGAACGTCGTAAACGTTATCTTAAAAACAAACGCTAATTTCGCCAAGGGCAGTGATTACACTGCCCTTTTTTGTGCCCTATTGTTATAGTGTAACAAAAAGAACAAGAGAATATTTCTGATGAGCATACCAACTAATATCATCACTGGATTCCTAGGTACAGGTAAAACGACCGCTATTCTTAACCTTCTAAAAGAGAAGCCTGAAGGTGAGCGTTGGGCAGTGCTAGTGAACGAGTTTGGCGAAATTGGCATAGATGGTGCCATGCTGACCGATCAGGGCGCTCTAATTAAAGAAGTGCCTGGCGGTTGTATGTGCTGCGCGGCGGGTGTCCCTATGTCTGTTGCGATTACGGCGCTTTTAAGAACCAAGCCAGACAGACTGATTGTTGAACCAACGGGCTTAGGGCATGCGCATAAAGTATTGGCTACGCTAACCTCTAGTCAGTTCTCAGAGTACATAGATTTAAGAGCGACGATTGGTCTGGTAGACCCTAGAAACCTCAGTAAAGAGAAGTTCTTACAAAATCAAAACTTCACTGATCAACTAGCGATATCTGATATTGTCATCGGCAACAAAGTCGATCAGTGTCATGTCAGTGATATTGATGCGTTCAATGACTGGGTAACCGATCAAACGCCACCAAAAGTGTTCAGCCAGTTAGTCAAACAGGGCAACTTTCCTATCGAGCTATTAGATTCTCCCCGTCGTGACCATTCAGTATCTACAGAAGTCGCTGCACATCACCATGAGCACGCCGAGTTAGAACCTCAGTTCGCCTTAGCGCCCGATCAAACCTACGTACGTAAAGAGAACAAAGGCCAAGGTTACTTTAGCTGTGGTTGGATCTTTGGTGCAGAAGTGGTTTTCAACTTTGACGAACTGTTTTCCGTTTTATCAGATCTCACTGCGGAACGGGTTAAAGGGGTGTTAAACACCACAAATGGTTGTTTTGCTTTCAATGTTAGCAATGGCGTTGTGTCGGTCAATGAAATGTCTCTAGAAGGGTTTGAGAGCCGTTTAGAAGTGATCGACAACCAACTACTGCCTTGGGACCAACTGGAAGATGTTTTAAAACAAATCTCCAACCTCGAAGAATAACTCCCCAACTAAACGACAAGAGGCGCACCATTAAGTGCGCCCTATCCCTCGTTACTCAATCGTGAGTTTGCGAATCAGGAGGTCATTATGTTGCGACCTGATAAAAAACGAGGCTTTCAATTTTACGGTTGAATCCATCCAAATTGTAGGTAAGGCGACATTTCCTCCATGCGGGTCGATTCAAATTGCCTTACCTCTTAACTATGGTTCAAATCAGTGATTATGCAAGGTCATCACCCCATAGCTTGTGCTGATATTGTGATTTTCATCCAGTAATTACCCTCACGAAATCTCATCCCAGCCCTCCATCTCAAATTTGAAAATCAATATTCCATTCTTATTGCTATAGTTAGCATTTCTCAGGGGTATAATTCTCACGACACCTATCGATATTCCGACTCAACAGGAGCCCCACTTTCATGACCAAGAGAGAAAAATTTAAGCAGTCCTTACTCGCCAAAGTACCCAAGGATGCGGTAAATCAATTTCTCTCAAAGGATAAAACGCCTATTTCGGTCTTGGCGCTTTCTTTGGTGGTTGGCATTCTAGCCGGACTCGTCGGAACCTATTTTGAAATCGCAGTTCATTTTGTTTCTGAAACTCGCACGGATTGGCTAAAAAACGAAATTGGCGGAGTGTTACCTCTTTGGTTAGCGGCATTTCTGATTAGTGCAGCACTCGCTTTCATTGGCTACTACCTCGTTCATCGCTTTGCTCCAGAAGCCGCTGGTTCTGGCATACCAGAGATAGAAGGTGCAATGGATGGAATCCGCCCTGTGCGTTGGTGGCGCGTTATTCCTGTTAAGTTCTTTGGCGGTATGGGTGCGCTTGGTTCGGGTATGGTACTGGGCCGCGAGGGGCCAACAGTACAAATGGGTGGCGCAATCGGGCGAATGGTCACAGATATCTTCAAGGTCAAAGACGATGATACTCGCCATTCACTGCTAGCTTCAGGTGCGGCAGGTGGCTTAGCTGCGGCATTTAATGCCCCACTTGCCGGGATCATGTTTGTTGTCGAAGAGATGCGCCCTCAATTTCGATACTCTTTAATCTCTATACGTGCAGTGATCATTTCAGCCATATCCGCCAATATTGTTTTTAGATACATAAATGGTCAGCATGCGGTGATTACCATGCCGCAGTATGAAGCTCCGGAACTGCCTACCTTATGGCTGTTCTTATTGCTAGGTGCGTTATTTGGAATATTCGGTGTAGTATTCAACCAGCTCGTCACTCTATCTCAAGACCTGTTTGTAAAGCTGCATCGCAACGACAGAAAACGTTACTTAGTTACCGGATCTTTAATCGGCGGTTGCTTTGGAATCATGTTGCTCTATTTCCCTTCGGTAACAGGTGGCGGGATTGGTCTCATTCCAACCATCACCAATGGGGGCTATAGCGCGCAAATACTCCTGCTATTGTTTGTAGCACGTATTGCTACCACGCTTATCTGTTTTGGATCTGGCGCTCCGGGTGGCATCTTTGCCCCTATGCTGGCTTTAGGCACTTTGTTTGGTTATGCATTCGGCTTAATTGCACAGGGCCTTTTACCGGATCTTAATATTACTCCGGGCATGTTTGCTATTGCTGGTATGGGCGCACTGTTTGCCGCAACCGTTCGTGCACCGATCACCGGAATCTTATTGGTTATAGAAATGACCAATAACTACTATCTAATCTTGCCACTCATTATCACGAGTTTAGGTGCGGTTATTTTCGCTCAACTGCTCGGCGGGCAGCCAATTTATAGCCAACTGCTTCATCGAACCCTAAAAAATGAGAAGTTGAGACAGAAAGATCTCCCATCAGACACTGAATGAGATTTGCGTCGCAACCGTTTGGCTTGCTATGATCGCGGCAATTAACCCCGCATCATTAAAAGATATCGGCATATTCCCAGCTAAAGGGTTGCCGTAAGCCGTATAAGGAAAACGTCGTTGAACTGGAGACGCTTTACTCAATTCCAGAGTGTCCCGCCTTCACAGGCCTCGTTAGCATTAGGTGTCATTGGGCTTGGTCATGCATGGGCACTCTATGTCCCAGAAGTCGGAGAAGTCATTAGACCTTACCTGGCTGGTTTAGGTGCAATTCTGCTTTTCCCCGTGTTAGTTAAATATCTAACAAGCTACAGCACGTTTATAAATGACATCCGACACCCCCTCAGCGGAAGCCTAATGGCACCAATGAGCATGGCGCTTCTGATTTTATGCGATTACCTTGCCATTATATCGCCTATCATCGCCTATCCATTGTGGTTCGCTGCCTTACTTTTACATCTTACCATGATGAGTTTGTTCTTCTCATTTCAGTTGAAGAACTTCAAGATGTGTAACATTGTACCAAGTTGGTTTCTTTATCCAGTTGGAGTAATTAGTAGCTCTCTTGCAGGTACGCAATTTGGTCACACAGTGTTCTCAGAAACCTTAGTAAGCATATGCATAACTATTTACTTCTTTATGCTACCACTGGTGCTATATAGACTAGTATTTGAGGGAATGTTGCCTAAAAGGGCGAAGCCAACACTCGCGATCATGGCTGCCCCTATTAACCTCACGTTAGCGACCTATTTGGTTAACTTTGAACAGCCCGATCCTATCTTAACTGGTGCCCTTGCAGGTATCGCAATCACCATGACACTGCTCATTTACCTTTGTTATATAAGGCTCATGAGGCTGAAGTTTCAACCATCAATCGCCGCGGTAACTTTTCCATCAGTCATCAGTGCCATTGCGATGCATCGACTTACGTCTTTTTTTGCAGACAATCACCCACATTGGCACTGGTTACATAACTTTGGGTTGATTGAGTTGTCGGTCGCAACAGGTCTCGTCGCTTGGGTCGCTGCAGGATATTTAAAAATGTATTGGCCGGAGGTCTTTACCTCGGAGATAAAAGTAAATTCGCAATAATTAAATCGTGGAAAAAACAAATTAACTATTTATTATATTTAGACACTTCCCCTTTAGGGTAATTATTCTTAGTTAATATACCATTGATTATAATTATATCTGTTGGTATGTGCAAGAAAATCACATTTTACATTAGATTTATTATTCAACTGAATTTATACATAGCTAAGTCAGCTGGCGCTTACAACAAATAACTTAAGGCTATGTATTATGAATATGTTAACTACACGATCTCGTCTGCCCGATTTTATCGACAGACGAATCAACTACTATGTTTCTGACCTAATAAATAAAAAAGATAATGGAAGAAACCTAGTTTTAGGTAAGAAGCCACACCTAGGTGATATCATTTTGCAAAGTAATGACTACCTTGCACTTACCCATCACCCTAAAATCATAGACGCTCAAGTTAATTCATTGCTTTCCAAGAAAGACACAGCATTTATGTCTAATGTGTTTTTGCACAGCGATGGATTAGATAAAACGGTTGAGCACCACCTTGCAAATTACACAGGATTTCAAACTTGCACTATTGCACCGTCGGGCTGGATTGCCAACATCGGCTTACTGCAAACCATCTGTGATTCAGAAACAAATGTGTATATAGACTTTTTTGCGCACATGTCGCTGTGGGAAGGGGCTCGAATCGCAGGAGCCAATATCCATCCCTTTATGCACAATAACACTAATCATCTCAAACGTTTAATTAAACGTAATGGACCAGGGGTGGTTTTGATTGACTCTATTTACAGTACCATTGGCACTATAGCGCCACTTCAGGAAATGGTGGCCTTGGCAAAAGAGATGGATTGTGCGATTGTCGTTGATGAATCCCATTCTGTCGGTGTTTACGGCCCTAAAGGTTCCGGATTACTTCAAGAGCTCGGTCTCACTAATCAGGTAGACTTCATGACAGCCAGCCTAGCGAAAACCTTCGCTTATCGAGCTGGTGCAGTTTGGTGTAACAACTTAACAGGTCAAGTGGTGCCGTACGTCTCATTTCCATCTATTTTTAGTTCAGCCATGATGTCATTTGAGCTAGATAGAATTGATGCGACGCTAAGTGTTATCAAGGAAAGTGACCAATCCCGCAAGCGATTAATGGAATGCTCAGAGCAAGTACGGGAGGGACTAAAAGATATAGGCTACGACATACGTAGCGAATCGCAGATAATCAGTTTAGAAACAGCAGAGAAGACTAATACGCGTAAAGTTAGAGATTTCTTCGAAGACCACGGAGTATTTGGCTCCGTTTTTTGTACTCCTGCCACACCTGATAATAAAAATATCCTGCGCTTATCGTTAAATAGCGCCTTAACTAACAATGATATTGATAAGATTTTATCGGTTGCAAAGCAAGCTAAAGAAAATAAGGAATTGTATTTCGTATAATAAAATAACGCCTCTTACTATAGGGGCGTTACTATTTAAACTTAAACGAAAAAATTATTGGACTAAATGTAGTCTGCAACCTTATCAAGCAACTTAACTTTATCTACAGGTTTAATTAAGTATCCATTCATACCCGCTTGGTCAATTTTAGAGAGAGTTTCTTTTCGATTATCACCGGTGTGCCCAAGAATAGGCACGTTAGCGTAGACTTCTTCTGACTCGCGAATAAGAGTCGTAGTTTCTAAGCCATCCAACATTGGCATTTCGAGATCCATCAAAATGAGGTCAACTTGCTCATTGCTCAATACACTTAGCACCTCGTTGCCATCGCCTGCCTGAGAAACTTGATAACCCTGTTTATTCAATAAGATCGTCGTTAATTGTCTCATCGACTCATTGTCATCAGCAATCAAGATACGTTTACCAACGACCGCAGGTGCCTTTTTCGGAATCAGGTTACGGTTAGGCTCAACATTGCCAAACATAAGTGCATCGACCGACTGTGAGACGTCAAGTAGGAACTGCTTTTTCTCTTTTGGATAGAAGGTAAGGAATCGACTAAATCGGTTGTGATACTCACCATCTTGAGCAAAAAGCATCACGATTTTTGCTTCAGTAAAATGGAGTTTAGACTCCAGCATTAAATACTCTTGCTCATTACATACTTCTAGATCGAGTAGTATTAAATCGTATTCAAATTCAAACTCTTCTTTACCCTGTGCTTGCTCAAAATCGACTACGTCACATAGTGCACCTGTGTAGAACGTAAATTCGTTCAGTTTGCGCTTTACCGTTACATCATTACCCACGTAAAGTATTGATTTATTTCTTAAAATATCTTGTTTAATTGTGGACACTTTTGGGGACTCATATCGAGGAAACTTAAGTGTAAAACGTGTCCACTCTCCGAGCACGGATTCACATTTTATCTTGCCGCCAAATGCTTGCATGACACGTTTACAAAAAGGTAACCCAAGCCCGTAGCTTGAGGATTTTCCAGAGGTATAAAAATCTTGAAAGACAAACTCTAACTTTTCTTTTTCAATCCCAATGCCGTTATCTTCGAAGTATAAATAGTTGAACTCATGATCACTTCTAAGAGTGATCTCAATCTTAAACTCTTCACCATTCTGATAATAAAGTGAATTTTTGAGTAGGTTGTATAGCGCATATTTCAGTAACGTATCACTTCCAAAGTAGTCAAAATCACCTTCGACATGCAAATTCACGACGTCTTTGGCATGATCGCTAGGATAAGAGAAACTGGTGAGCGACTCTCTTACCACTTGCTCCACGGAATAAGAACGAAACGTTGAGTGCGATACTCGGCTCTGGTCAATAGAGGTAAGCAAGAGGTCTATAGCTTCATTACCATTGCGAATAACCTCGTCGGCTCCAGAAAGCACTTCCTTCATACGCTCGATATCAAACTTATCGATCTCAGCTTTATCTCCTTTAATTGTTTTAACTGACGGTAAAGACGAGTCAAGTACGTCAACTGATGCTTTAAGAGCACTTAAAGGGTTACGCATTTCATGAGCGATCCCAGCACCAAATGACTTAGCAATCGAGACTTTCGCCTCATGTTCAACTTGATTACGAAAATAGAACAAATTACCAAAGACATAGGTGAACAAAAAAATCGGGATGTAAGGCCAAATGACGACGACTTCAGTCTCAACTTTGCTAGGCGCATGCTCCAGTCCATAACTTAGCAAGTATGCCGCGGCAATTGCGACCATGGCTTGCAGCAACATAACTCGAGTCTCATGGACTAATAATACATGCAAGAAGATTGAAGACATGAACGACATTGCCCACACCGTCGACCACTCGTTCATAAACAGCATGAATGAGAAGAAGAACGGCAAGCAGATAGTGATCGTCGCAATATAATAGTATGGGAGGTAACGCTTAACGGGTGGCGGTACATACTTTCTGAGCGCTAACCCCAACAGGAGTAAAGCGCAAAAAAACCTTAGCGGACCATTCTCATACGATTGAGGGTAAACGTAAGACCAAATGTAGAAGTATGCAGGGAAACCGAAGAAGCCCATCCACCCGACTAACTCAAGGTTGGGATCTGCGTATTGATAAATCTTCTTTACTACATTCATGCATTAAAACCGCTACGCGCAACTTCTTTATCGCCTAGAGCACTGTTAAAGCACCTTAAGCCCCCGTTAAGTGAATATATCTGCTAGGTACAAAAGAGTGACCTGCCAACTGTCATCAATTCGATGCTCTTAACATAAATCATTGTTATAGATTGAGCATACGCAACATAGTGAACTATGTAAATTTTAGTCTGCTCTAAGCATGCATACCAACTAATTGAATACGGCTTCCTAAACGTGAGGCTTCGACATCTACTCTTAAAGGCATTTGCTCTTTAAGTTCAGTAACATGGGATATCAAGCCAATCATACGCCCCGCTTGCTGCAAATCAATAAGCGTTTGAATCGCTAAATCCAGAGACTCGGGGTCCAGGCTGCCAAACCCTTCATCAATAAACAACGTATCAAGCTTAATGCCGCCACTGTACGACTGAACCACATCAGACAACCCAAGCGCCAACGCAAGTGCCGCCATAAAAGACTCGCCACCTGAAAGGGTTGCAACATCACGTGTTTTTCCGGTGTATCCATCTTCTACGCTCAAATCGAGCCCGCGTCCTGCGGCACCTTTGAAGCCTTCTGTCTTACGTACTAGTTGATAGCGCCCCTTGCTCATCATAGATAAACGTTGAGAGGCTTGGATCAATACATCATCGAGTAACACACCGAGAACGAATCGATGTAGACTGATTCTGCTCCCCGTTTTGCCACTCGCCACGTCATAAAGCGTTCCGTAGACCTTGTATTCGGCTTCTAATCGCTGATTTTTTTCATGCAGTGTATTGATATCTTTTTGTACTTTTTCAAGGCGTTCTGTCACTGAATGTACGGTGTCTAGCAAACCTCGGCATTCGCGGTATTTTATCTCCGCTGCATCTAGCTCGGTTTGTTTTTTATCAAGATCTGGCTTTTCAATGTCCCTTAACTGCTCATCAAGGTCCTTTACAGACTGTTCTAACTGGGTTGCTGTCTGTACATACTCATTGATTTGAGCTTGCCATTGTTCATAAAGCTGAGGCTCTATACGAGCTTGCAGAAATTGCTCTTGTGAATCTAATGCTGAAAGTTCTAGTTGAGACTGCCACTCTTTGTTCGCTTCTTGATTGTTTACTCTGCCATCTTTGAGTAACTGAGTCGTCGAGTTTCTTTCAGTTTCAATAGCAACAAGCGCTAGTTTCGCCTGTTTCGCAGATTGTTGAGCCTTTTCTAACGTCTGATTAAGCTGTGTAATGTTAGCCTTTTGAGCAAGGTATTGGCGCTCGACAACGTCAGCTGATGAGTATTGTGGATCAATGCCAGAGGAGACTTTCTCCAATTGCTGGCTTTGGACGTTTATCGCTGAGTCATTTGCAGAAACTAGTGATTTTAGCTCATTGATTTTCGCTTCACCATTAACGCAGCGCTGTGTTAACTCTTGAACGGTCTTTTCCATCTTATCAAGATCGATTGCCGCCAACACGTCTAACCTAGCCTTCTGTCGGACTATCTCTTGATGTAGCTGCTCAGAACCCATAGCTGCGCCTTCACCTAACTCGCGCCGTAACTCTTCAATGTGTTTCTCTTGAGCCACTATTGTCGCTTGCTGTTGTTCCAGTACATTAGTTTGTCGGTTTAACTCTTCAACCGCACTGCGCTCTTGCTGCCGAGCGGCTTGAACCGACTCCTTAGAGATTGGTTCACCTTCAAACGTGGCAGGTGTTGGATGTTCTTGGCTACCACACACAGGACAGGGCGAGCCTTTTTCCAGCTTTTGTGCCAGAAACGCAGCTTGAGAATTGTGCCAACTCAGTTCTTGTTCATCTGCGTATTTTTGCTTCTCTGCAACAGCGTTTTTTGCCTTCTCGACTTGTTCTGTTATCGGGACAAGCTTCTGCTGTAGGCGAGCAAGCTCGGCGGTTTGGGCTGTAAGCTTATTGAGATCGTCAAGCAGACGCTGATTGTTTATTAAACCGGTTTCTAAGTTCGATTTCTCGGTCAGATCTTTGCGCGCTTGTTCGAGTGACTTGGCACCTAAGTCAGCCTCTTGTTGCAGTTTCTGTTTGAGTTCGCTGTATTGAATGAGCTTTTTATCGTAATCAACTCGAGTGACATTTAACGCGTTAATGCTTTTCTCTAGTTCCGATTTCTCAACAAGTTTTGCTTTGACTTGCTCTAATTTGAACAGCTCTTCAGTCAGTATTGGGATTTGTTTAGCATTTTCCTCAGCCGTATTAACTCGTTGTTCTTCTTCATGAGATGTTTTTTCTGCCATTAAGTGTTGAGCCGTTAGTGCGTCCAGTTTGGTTTCTAGACCAACCACCTGTTTCGCACTTGACTGCATGCTAGCGTAAGCCACTTCAAGGTGGCTCGCACTCTTAGCTAGCTTTAACTTTGACTCCAGCTCGGTAATCTGCGCTTTGTTTTCCAGATGTGATTGTTGAGCCGCAACTGTCGAAGCACGCTTAGTAAATAACTCATTGAGCGATTTTGCTTTGTTTAACTCACTTTTTAAGCTATTGAGAATCTCTAACTCCTTCGCCTCAACGCTTTTCGCTTGTTCGAGTTCACTGCGAGAATGAATCCGTCGTTCTTGCAACTCCTGCTCGGTAGAAACTTCTGCCACTTGCAGAGCGCCGCGAATTTGATTGTCGAATTCATCTTTAGCCTTGCTAATTGCACTGGCTTTATCTTTCAATGCAAATTCAATTTTCTTATACACATCAGTCTGGAATAGCTGACCAAAAATCGCTTCACGTTCCTTAGATGAAGCGAGTAACAGCTCTCGAAACTTGCCCTGAGGCAACACCATAACCTGACGGAACTGGGTTTCATTTAACCCAAGCAAGTTGGCAACCTCATTTTTAACCTGAGCCGTTTTGCTGGTGATCAGAACTTCATCTTGGGTGATTTCATACAAGGAAGCAGTATGTTTGCGCGTTGTCAGACCATCACCACGCGCTTTTGGCGCTTCTTGCTCAGGCGCGCGGGTAACTCGATATTGTTTACCGTTTAAAGAAAACTCTAGAGTCACTTCCGTGAGTAAATTCGCCGCTGCTTGGTCGCAGCGCATTTGGTTGCCCTGACGTTCATTGCCCGTAGTTTCGCCATATAAGGCGAAGCAGATAGCATCGAGTATTGACGTTTTCCCTGAACCTGTAGGTCCGTTGATGAGAAAAAGAGGATTTAAGCCTAATTGAGTGAAATCGATTTGCTCTGTCTTAGCAAAAGGGCCGAAAGCCTGCATTATTAATTTAACTGGTTTCATGATCTGGCCTATTGCTCACTGAGTTGCTTGATGATGTCTGTGATAGCTTTGTCTTGCTCTTCACTAAGCTGACTATCTTGTGCTTCGACGAAGAAATCGCGAAACATATCGGCTTCACTGCGAGCCAACTTGGCCGCTGCCATCTGCTGTTCAACGCCCACCAGCATCCCTGGTTTTTCAAGGTGCAATACGTTGGGGTAGACAGCTCTTAGTTTCTCCATAGGGTTTAAGATTGCGTGTCGGTCCATTAACCGAACCAGTACATAGTCATGGCTGCTGGGGTCGGTTTTTCCTTGGGCAATGATTTCATCCAACTCCCCTTCGATTATGCGCATTTCGTGGGGGGCACTGAGGTCAATATGGGTTGCTGACTTAAAACCCGATTCATCAAGCTCAACTAACGTCATGCCTTTCTTTTGATGCTGCTCTGAAAAGCTGTATTTCATTAACGAGCCTGAATAGCGGATGTACTCTTCACCTTTTTTCTGTGGCTGATGAAGATGCCCAAGGGCAACATAATCAAACGGAGTAAAATGCTCGTGGCTAACGCGATCAGAGCCGCCAATAGACAGCGGCCTTTCTGACTCAGACTCAATCGCGCCATCAACAAAGCAGTGAGAAATCAGTACATTATTCGCATTGGTTTCAAAGGTGGCAGTAATTTCACCACAAAGTAGCTGGTGAGCCTCATCGTGGGTAGATACTGGCTGCTTAAAATAATGGCGCACTAGCTCCGGGTCATTGTAAGGCATGCCATAAAACCGGACTTTGCCCATATCTGTTTCCAGCTCAACCGGTGTCAGCATATCTTTGAAATTGGCAATAATGTGGAGCCCTGACTCTGCCATTTGCTGCGAGGCAAACCCTAAGCGCTCTGCGCCGTCATGATTACCTGGGATTAGAATAAGTGGCAGCTTTAGTTCGCCGCATACTCGACTTACAAACTGATTCATCAATTCAATGGCTGCTGTCGGAGGCACAGAGCGATCGTAGACATCTCCTGCGATAACCAGAGCATCAACCTTGTTGGATTGAATGTAGTCAATGATCTGTTCAAGAACGACTTTTTGATCATCTAAAAGAGAAACATTGTGGAATTGACGACCGAGGTGCCAGTCAGAAGTGTGGAGGAATTTCATGTAAGCCCAGTGTAATTCTTATACTTAGGCCAATATAATAATATCAATGCAAGGTTCATTGATATAAAAAGTCGCACCGAGTGTGCGACTTTTGTACTTAAATTATCGAGTTATGGACGATTCTTACAATGTTCAACGGCATCTTTTACAAGCTCCAACGCCGATAGTTCACATTCTGGTAGGCATGCATCGCTCTCACCCAGTGGAGTGACTCGCTCGCCCCATTTTAAGTGGCTTGCTCCCCACGTTAATCCCGCACCGAATGCGGCAAGAAGCAGGTTATCACCCGGTTTAACAAAGCCCTGCTCTAAAGACTCACATAAGGCGATAGGCACAGTGGCTGCCGAAGTGTTGCCGTATTTTTGAATGTTTACAAACGCTTTATCTTGGCTAATGCCTGATAGATCGCACAAGGTTTGAATAATACGAATGTTCGCTTGATGTGGAATCACAACATCAACATCATCAGTAGACAGCTCACTACGTGCCAACACGTTTTGAGCCGCAGCACCCATGCCTTTTACTGCGCGCTTGAAGATCTCTTTACCAACAAAGTTGAAATCCCAATGGCCATTATCAGCAGCAAACCTATCCATACAGGTGCCAAACTTAGGTACAGCCAAAATATCGCGCCCCGCAGAATCACAGCCAAGCTGCGCGTTTTGTAGGCCAACCTGCTCTTCTGTTCTGGTTAAGACTACCGCACCAGCACCGTCACCAAACAGGACCGCGGTATCACGCATTGTCCAATCGATAAAGAAAGATAACCGCTCTGCACCGATTACGATTGCGTTTCTGTAATTGCCTGCTTGTATTAGGCGAGTCGCCGTTTCTAAGCCATAAACAAAGCCTGTACAGGCTGCGTTCAAATCAAATGCAGCCGCCGCCGTGATCCCTAGGTTTTGCGCAACTTTTGAAGCTGCATTTGGAATCAGTGAGTCTGGTGAGCAAGTGGCAAGAATAATTAAATCAATATCCTCTGCACTTTTTCCAGCGCAAGCGAGTGCATGTTGCGCCGCAACAGTAGCCATATCAGAGGTGTTCACATGGCTAATACGTCGATTTTCAATCCCGGTACGAGTACGGATCCACTCATCAGAAGTGTCTAGAAAAGTACTTAGGTCTTGATTGGAAAGCGTTGCTGGAGGTAGGCATTTTCCCCAACCAGTAATTTCTGCATAGAAATTTTTCATTTAGAGCCTTTAATTTAGTTATTTGTATCTCTTGGTATAAACAGAGTATAACTAGCAGCGACAGTCACTGTCATCTACTAGAAATAATAACGAGAGAGATATCATGTCCACCTTCAATACACGTTGCCCATCTTGCTCTGGCGTTAACCGTGTGCCGTCAGAACGCATTTCAGAAGCCCCAACTTGTGGAAAATGTAAAACACTACTTTTAGATGGAGCGCCCGTTGAGGGCACTGAAAGCAATTTCGAGGCAATCTTAAATAGCGATACACCAGTTGTAGTCGATTTCTGGGCCCCGTGGTGCAATCCTTGTGTAGGGTTTGCTCCAGTTTTTTCTGATGTTGCCGCGGAACGAACAAAAGATGTTCGATTTGTAAAAATTGACACTGAAAGCCAGCAAAATCTCGCTGCCAAATATCAAATTAGAAGCATTCCTACCGTTATGGTCTTCAAAAACGGCAAAAGAGTTGATGTGATAAATGGTGCGCTTCCTAAAGGTCAGTTTGATCAATGGCTTAATCAAGCCCTAGCTAAATAACGGCCTTCATATTTATCTAGTTTAAAGCGAGTAAATGTGTACATTTACTCGCTTTTTTGTTTGATTTATTTATCAAATATGACGATAAATATTCTTTATCGTCATGGTCAAAAGTTTTCGTTTTACCTTTCACCTCTTTAACCCCATAGTCGCGCCGAAATTTGTTCAGTTTTACTACAACTAAAGAGGCCACGACATTGGAAATTACCCTTCAACCTGCTCCAAAAGCTCGCATTTCTGTACCGGTTATTGCGCTTGCTCTTTATGCGGTCGCGTCGGGATATTTGATGAGCTTAATTCCTTTGATGCTTTCTGAGTATAACTTGGATTCATCGCTGGCTAGTTGGCTCGCCAGTGTTTTCTATGCGGGGCTATTGATTGGCGCGGCTGGCGTCGAGCCTTTGGTTAAAACAGTGGGCCACCGGAACGCCTTTGTCTGGTGCTTAGTGACGTTTATTGCCACCATTATGGTTTTACCATTGGCCGCCAATGTCACGGTTTGGCTTGTAGCTCGTTTTATTGCGGGTGTTGCTGTCGCAGGCGTGTTTGTCATTGTTGAGTCTTGGTTACTACACGGTGACGAAAGCGCTCGAGCGAGAAGACTTGGGCTGTATATGGGCTCTCTTTACGGTGGTAGCGCAATCGGCCAGTTGGGTATTGGCATTATTGGGATCTCTGGTGGTGTACCATTTATTGCAATCGTCACCTTATTGTTACTTGCTGTAGTCGTACTTGTTTTCGGTGACAGCGACCAACCGGAAAGTGAACATAGCACGCCACTGTCACTAAAGCAGATCAGTAAGCTAAATCATGCGGCGATTATCGGTTGCGTGGTTTCTGGTCTTACTCTAGGCGCCATTTACGGGCTGATGCCAGTTGAGCTGCAAAATCGTGGTATTGAACATAGTGATATTGGTGGACTAATGGCGGTCGTCATTCTTGGTGGTATGGCCGTTCAACCAATCGTGCCTTGGCTATCCAAATTCCTTGGGCGTACGTTACTTATGGCTCTGTTCTGTCTACTAGGCGTAGCAGCCATTACGTTCACTTCAATGGTCACCGGGCTTCAAGCTTTAGGAATGGGGCTATTTCTATTGGGTATGGCGACTTTCGCTCTGTATCCAGTCGCGATCAACCTTGGTTGCGACAAACTTGATGCCAACTACATCGTATCTGCGACTCAGGTGATGCTGTTTAGCTACAGCATTGGATCAGTGACAGGTCCTGTTGCGGCGGACGGGTTTATGGCAGGTTCTCAAGGCTTGATGGGCTACCTGTTCGCGGCACTTCTCGCGACTTGTATCTACATGCTAATCGCCAGCATCAAGACTAAACATCAAGCGGTCGCTGGGGAATAACAGCCAACTCGTGTTAAGGGACGCTTATTGCGTCCCCTTTTCTTCGAGCTTTCTCAGGTGTCTGTTTGACGCGCCAGCTTCGGGCTTTTTGGGAACAGGTTTGCGTTCATGTAGTAGATGGCGAATAGCCAAAATCGGATGCGGCAGCAACATTCTTGGTCCAGAATATCTCATGACTTGGCGCATTTGCTCTTTCTGATCTGCTTTATAACAATGAATCGGGCATTGATTACAGGTGGGCTTACTCTGTCCGTAGGGACAACGATCCAATTTAGTTTCAGCATATTCAAGCAAGCTTTGACACTCAACGCACAGCCCATTCTTGCTGCCGTGGTGCGCACGGCAATAAATAAACATCATTGCGCGAACCGTTTTGAATTCGGTCAACAACTCACCACGAAGAATATTTGAAACAGCCATAGTTACTCTCGGCAAAGACTCAGTTGGTACAACAGTAAGTCTACTGTATCACTCAACGTATCTTGAACTTTGACATAAGTAAAACCAAGTTTAGATAGTAGGGCTCGACTTCCCTGATTATCAGAAGTAGTAATCGCGACCAAATCTTCAATTTTATTGGTTTCACACGCGTAGTTGATGACCGCTTTTCCTGCTTCATACCCATAGCCTTTGCCGTAAGAGCTTGGCATAAATCCATAACCGATGTCGTAAGCTTCAAGTTCTGGTCTTTTGATTAAGCCGCATACGCCGATCTTTTCACCACTCTCTGTGACTTCCACCAGCAATAGACAAACGCCAAACTCTCTATGCATGCCCAGTATCTTTTCTTCAATGTACGCTCTGGCGTCACTTTCACTGCGGATGTTCTTATCACCAACAAACTGTAAGAAGTCTTCGCTGTTGTAGAGTTCATGAATAAATGGAGCATCTTTAAGCTCAACCATTCTCAGCGTCAAGCGCCCAGATTGCAGTGTTCGCATGGCAAAATTTCCGTCTATTTTTGTCCGAGGTTTGAGCTTACCACCTACAATTAACGTAGAACATGTGTAACAAACACATTTTTATAGGCCATCATCGGAGGACTGTCGTTATGCGTGCTGCACTGCTATTCACCATTGCGCTACTCAACTCAACCATGAGCTGGGCCTACCCTTCTTATTCCGCTGAATGGTCACACCGCAGCGTGATTTACTTTGCCCCTACCAATGACGAGCACGTCAAACAGTTTCTGTTGGAAACACTGATTAATGAATGTGAGCTTCAAGACAGAGACCTTATCACTCTAGTGGTCACTGAAGACGGCTTTAGTATGCCTAAATGGGTTAAGCATGAGTTTAACCTCAAAGCACTATTCAATATGTATGATGTTAAGCCTGGCTCTCACACCGCAGTGCTAATCGGTAAAGATGGTGGAGAGAAGCTTCGTTGGGGAAAACAAACAGACTGGGAGCATGTGAAACAAACCATCGACGTGATGCCGATGCGACGCTATGAAATGGCGCAGAAAGTCAGCCCTTGTTCTGCTTAGCGATTTACTGAAGATACAAAAAAACCAGCCTAAGCTGGTTACTTTCTCATAAGAGAATGGAGGCGCGTCCCGGAGTCGAACCGAGGTCCACGGATTTGCAATCCGCTGCATAGCCACTCTGCCAACGCGCCTCAAATTATGCTTTTTACCTAACCAGCTTTAGCCAGAAAAGTAGATGGTGCCCCGGGCCGGACTTGAACCGGCACAGCGCGAACGCCGAGGGATTTTAAATCCCTTGTGTCTACCAATTCCACCACCAGGGCAACGCTAAAAGCGATGGTACACCACCATTCCCACAAGCGATGTCGAGAGAACGAGGTGTACTTTAACGGAATAAATTTTCCGGTCAATCAATTAATTTCTATTTTTGTTCAAATGGTTAAAAAGAACACCGCATCGACCAACATACCGTCAATGCGGTGGTTTTATCAGCACGATGGTTTTATTAAAGTGATAATGTTACAACGCCCTGCTCTACAGCTACCGGGTAAACCGTTAACTTTATTGTCGGCTCTTCCACACACTCGCCACTAATGAGATTGAAGTGCTGCTTGTAGAGTGGAGAAGCAACACATAACTCGCCATTAATATCCCCGACTATCCCTCGACAAAGCACGTAGGCCTTGCCAATTGGGTCCCAATTCTGGATAGCGAAAACACCTTGGTTCGGAATATAGAACAGTGCGACCTGCTCACCGTCTATCAGAGCGCCTCTACCTTGGTAGGGTGAAAGATCCGATAGTCTGCATACTTTTAGTTTCTCAGCGACTTCCATTACACTTCCTCCTTCACTGGAATGCGTTGCCCGCGTACTCTTTGATATGGAAGTACTTGGCTGGCTTCTTCTGCATTAATAAACGGTTTGAACTTAGCCAGTTTGTCACTGTTTTCTAGTGTACTCTTCCATTCACATTGATAGGTATCAACGACATGTTGCATCTGCGCTTCAAGCGAATCAGCAATACTCAATGAGTCTTCAATCACCACTTGTTTTAAGTAGTCTAAGCCGCCTTCTAGGTTCTCCATCCATACCGAAGTTCTTTGTAAACGATCCGCCGTTCGAACGTAGAACATCAAGACACGATCGATTAACGCAACCAATTCTGCTTTAGAAAGGTCAAAGGCAATTAAGTCAGCATGTCTTGGCCTCATTCCTCCGTTACCACACACATACAGATTCCAGCCGTTCTCAGTAGCGATGACGCCAATATCTTTACTTTGTGCTTCAGCACATTCACGGGTACACCCAGATACTGCGAACTTGATTTTGTGCGGTGCGCGCAGCCCTTTGTAACGATTTTCCAATTCGATTGCTAAGCCAACCGAGTCATCGACGCCATAGCGACACCAAGTCGAACCAACGCAGGACTTAACCGTTCTGAGAGACTTACCATACGCGTGGCCGGTTTCAAATCCCGCATCAATTAGCGCTTGCCAGATATCCGGTAGCTGTTCGACTTGCGCACCAAACAAATCAACACGCTGACCACCCGTTATCTTGGTGTATAGGTCATACTTCTTCGCCACTTCACCTAATGCGATTAACTTGTCGGGAGTAATTTCTCCCCCTGCCACTCTAGGGACAACCGAGTAAGATCCATCTTTTTGCAGGTTTGCCATAAAGGCATCGTTAGAGTCTTGCAGCGAGCTGTGCTGGGGCTCCATGATGTGCTCATTCCATAACGAGGCAAACACTGATGCAGCGGTGGGTTTACAAAGATCGCAGCCGTGACCCTTACCGTGCTTCTCTATCAATGTATCAAAGTCTTTAATCTCTTCGACTTGGCAAATATGGAATAGCTCTTGGCGCGACAACTCAAAATGCTCACAGATATGATTGTTCACCTCGACGCCCATCGCAGTCAGCTGAGCATCTAAGACACTTTTCACCATGTTGCTACAACCGCCACAACCTGTGCCTGCCTTGGTTTCGGCCTTGAGGGTGTCAAGATCATGAGCGCCAGCTTGTATTGCATTAACTAGATCACCTTTACTCACGTTGTGACACGAACAAATAATAGCGGTATCTGCCATTTCGCCATTAAGCATTCCCGTATCAAAAAGTAGGTTTGCCGCATGGTCAGGAAGGGTCGTTTCATTTAAATAGCATTGCAGTAAAGCGTCATAGTCTGAGTTATCCCCGACAAGAATGGCGCCTAGCAGCTTGGTTCCGCTCTCATCGACCACGAGTTTTTTATAGACGCCAGCAACCGCATCTTGCAGTACCATCTCCTGCGCGCCATCCGTCGCTTTATGCGCATCACCAATCGAAGCGACATCGACACCGAGTAGCTTCAGCTTGGTGCTCATATCTGCACCGGTGAAGCCTGCGTTTTCACGATCAACGAGCTTATCGGCTACAACGCGAGCCATGGTATAACCCGGAGCCACCAAGCCAAATATCTTCTCTTGCCAAAGCGCACATTCTCCAATAGCAAAAATGCTTTCATCACTGGTTCGGCATTGATCGTCAATGACAATGCCGCCGCGCTCACCAATATTGATACCCGCCTGCCTAGCCAGTGCGTCTTGCGGTCGAATACCTGCAGAGAAAACAATGACGTCTACTTCGAGAGGGTCGGCGTCTTTAAACACCATCCGATGTGTTGCACCTTCGCCATCACAGATTTTCTCGGTTGCCGTTGAGGTATGGACCGTTAGACCTAGCTCTTCTATCTTCTCCTTCAGAACTAAGCCTGCACCATCATCAAGTTGAACAGGCATTAAGCGCGGCGCGAATTCCACGACGTGGGTTTCCACCCCCAGCAGTTTCAAGGCGTTTGCAGCTTCTAAGCCGAGTAATCCACCACCAATGACAGCACCGGTTTTCGCGCCCTGACACGCTGTTTTTATTTCAGAAAGATCATCTAACGTTCGGTAAACAAAGATATTGTCTCTATCGTGACCTTCAATAGGCGGTACGAATGGATAAGAACCTGTTGCGAGCACGAGCTGATCGTACCCTAAGACACTGTCCTCATCTAAAACCAAGCGTTTGTTGTCCCGTTCGATTTTGGTTACTTGGCTGCCTAGCAGCAACTCTATGCCATGTTTGCTGTACCACTCTTCACTGCTTAACATCAGATCCTGATGGCTGTTGCCAGAAAAAAGCGATGAGAGTTGGACTCGGTCATAGGCGATGAAACGCTCTTCACCAATCACCGTAATGCGCTTTTCAAGGTGAGCACCTCGTTCAACAAGCTGAGCAACAAGGTGATGCCCAACCATACCGTTACCGACGATTACTACATGTTCCATTGTCTAACTCCTTTATGCCGTCTTAGCGGGTACTTCGAGCTCTTTCTGCTCGGTACTTTTAGGTTGAGTACTTGGTTTAGACTGCTTTTCATACAAGAAACGCATCACTGACTGACGGTATTTCTGATACTGCGGGTCATCGGCAAGCGCAACACGGTTACGTGGGCGGGGCAATTCAATCTCCAACACCTCACCAATGGTTGCCGCTGGGCCATTAGTCATCATCACGATCTTGTCTGAAAGCAGTACCGCTTCATCCACATCATGGGTAATCATAATCACGGTATTGTTCAGCTCGGCTTGGATTTTCATCAGTGAGTCTTGCAGATGAGCACGAGTCAGTGCATCAAGCGCGCCAAAGGGTTCATCCATCAAAAGGACTTTTGGCTGAAGGGCAAGCGCGCGGGCAATGCCGACTCGCTGCTTCATACCGCCTGAGATTTCATCAGGCTTTTTATCCGCAGCGTGAGACATTTGAATCAAGTCGAGATAATGTTCGACCTGCTCTTTGATCCACTGTTTAGCGCTTTGCTCAGAAGTGGTGTTTTGAGACAGCTGGCTTTGTGCAATCTGCTTTACTGCCAGTTCTACATTTTGATAAACCGTTAACCAAGGCAATAACGAATGATTTTGAAACACGACAGCGCGCTCTGGTCCTGGTCCACTTACCTCACGACCATCAACAATCACTCCACCATCCGTAGGCAGGTGAAGACCCGCCACTAGATTAAGTACTGTCGATTTTCCGCAACCTGAGTGTCCGATCAGCGAAATAAATTCGCCTTTATTAATCTGAAGATTGACGTTTTTTAAAGCGATAAATTCGCCATTCGGGGTTGGGAATCTCATCCCCAACTGAGTTAAATCGAGTAGTGCTTTAGACATAGGAAACTCCTTTTATCGCAATGCCTGTTGCTTATTCCAAGACAACCATTTCTGTAGTTGCAACATGCCTCGGTCTAGCAGTAAACCAATGAAACCAATCGTGATGACAGCGACCATAATGCGCCCCAGTGAAGCCGAGCTGCCATTCTGGAATTCGTCCCAAACAAACTTTCCTAGTCCCGGGTTTTGCGCCAGCATCTCTGCGGCAATGAGTACCATCCATGCGATACCGAGCGATAAACGCAATCCGGTAAAGATCATCGGAATTGCAGACGGAAGCACGATGACTCTGATATGTTGCCACCAAGATAACTGCAGCACTTTGCTGACATTGATAAGATCTTTATCCACGCTAGTGACGCCGACTGCCGTGTTAATCAGCGTTGGCCACAAACTACACAGAGCAACTGTCAGCAACGAGTTAACAAAAGATTTAGCGAACATAGGATCGTCACTAGCGTATGTTGCACTCACCACCATGGTGACTATCGGCAGCCACGCCAGTGGAGAGACAGGTTTAAGCAATTGAATAATGGGGTTAAATGCCTGATAAGCACCTTGGTTTAAGCCAAGGACAATACCTAGCGGTATAGCAATCAAAGTAGCCAATAAAAATCCACTAGCGACCGTTATTAGGCTAGTCACGATTTGATCAAAGAATGTGGGCTTCCCCGTGTAAGGTCTAATCTTGACCTTAGCATCAGGATTTTTTGCTAGCTTTGCAGCATTACGTTTTTCTTGTCGCTCGATAAAGGCGACTTCTTTTTTTCTTTCATCCCAATGCTCTACCACTAAGTTACTGAATTGCTGGTAGGTTTGAGCCGGACCTGGAAGTGTTCCTAGTGAAGTTTCTACCTGACGTGCACTGAAATGCCACATCATCAAGAACATCAAGATACCAATCACAGGTAACAAAAAAGCTTTGCTCTTGTTCGCCACCAACTGCTTACTCGGAATAAGTGAGATTACATTGCTCGACATAACAACTCCTATACATCCTTGTTATTGTTTTGTTGGAGGGGACTCGCCCCTCCTCCATTTGCTTTAAACTTTGTCTTTGCCTTTAAGACCGATTGAGAACTTCTCTAGATACGCGTTAGGTGAACGGCCGTCGTAGACGATGTTGTCGATAAAATGTGTTTGTGGAGCGCGGAAACCATCTTCAGTGGCAAAATCTGGGAAGTCTTTGCTGGAGAGTACCCCGTCTTCAATCAGCGCTTGTGCAGCTTGTTGGTAGATATCTGGGCGATAAACCTCTTTCGCGACATCCATATACCAATCATCAGATTTTTCTTCAGGAATTTGTCCCCAGCGGCGCATTTGGGTCAGATACCAAATCGCATCGCTGTAATAAGGGTAAGTGGCATTGTGGCGGAAGAATACATTGAAATCTGGCACCTCTCGAACATTGCCTTTTTCGTACTCGAAAGTACCTGTCATGGAGTTCGCTATCACTTCGAAATCCGCGCCGACATATTCGCTTTTTGCTAACAGTTTGACCGCTTCAACTCGGTTGGCGTTGTTGTTCTCATCCAACCAATGAGCTGCTCGGATAAGCGCTTTCACCACACGAATGTGCGTATTGGGGTATTTTTCGGCCCACGATTTGGAGACACCAAATACTTTTTCAGGGTTGTTTTTCCAGATCTCATAATCAGTCACGACTGGCGCGCCAATACCTTTAAATACTGCCTGCTGATTCCAAGGTTCACCAACGCAGTAACCTTCAATCGTTCCCGCTTCCATCGTCGCTGGCATTTGTGGTGGTGGAGTTACACTAAGCAGTACGTCTGCGTTGAGTTGCCCACTGTTATCACCTGACTTGGGCGCATAGTAACCTGGGTGTATACCACCCGCAGCAAGCCAATAACGTAGTTCGTAGTTGTGAGTAGAGACAGGAAACACCATTCCCATGTTGAACGGCTTACCTTCATCAAGATAACTCTCGACAACAGGCTTAAGTGCGTCGGCCTTAATTGGGTGAACTAACTTCCCATCTGCCTCGGTCGGAATATTGGGTTTCATCTGCTGCCATGTTTTGTTTGAAACCGTAATCGCATTGCCGTTGAGATCCATACTGAATGCGGTAATTATTTCCGCTTGGGTACCAATGCCAATTGTTGCGCCTAACGGTTGCCCTGACAGCATGTGGGCACCATCCAGCTCACCGTCAATGACTCTATCGAGCAACACTTTCCAGTTCGCTTGCGCTTCTAACGTGACGTACAAGCCTTCATCTTCAAAATAACCTTTCTCATAGGCAACAGCGAGTGGAGCCATATCGGTGAGTTTAATAAAGCCAAATTTAAGGTCTTCGAGTTCCGGCTCACCTAGCTCGGCTAAGGTGCTAGGTACATAAAAGGTGGTGGTTAACGCTGCACCCACCACAGTACGCTTGATTGCTGACTTCCATTTCATAACTTTTCTCCAATAAAAAAGGCGCTACGCCTCCGAAGAGTCGTAGCGCCATTGCATCCTTGTCGATTACCGCCGTTGATAATGTAAGGTTACGATTGAACAGATTGTTTCTAATCTAAGTATTCCAAGTTGCGTGCCAACTTATTTAACACTTTATATTCAATAACTTATCCTTTTCCACTTTCAATCTTACCTTAACCTTGCTTACTAATAGTGCACTTCGCACCAATGCGGAATTTTTCTTATAACCCCAAAGTGGTAGGTGAACTATTTCAGCGCCTCTAAAGTTTGCAGTAGATTTTTCGCTACTTGCGCCAACGTTTGACTCGATTGCATCGCTGATTTTCTCATCGCTTTGTAAGCCGCATCTTCATCGACTTGGTGCATTTTCATCAGTAGCCCTTTTGCTCGCTCGATGATCTTTCTTTCTTCTAATCGCAGCTCAAGCTGTTCGATTTCATCTTCAAGAGCAACCACTGAACGGCGAATCTGGCACGCATTGGCTATCCACGGAGTCAAACAAAATTCGGTATCTGCCGGAACGAGGACATAATCCATTCTTTCCGGTAAACGACTGATATCATTAGAGTCGAGTTGCTTCAACACCACCAAGAGTGGGTGCTTTCTAACACGGCATTCTTCAATAACCACGCGCAATTCAGCACTCGGTTGCAACCAGCCCACTACGACATAAGCGTTGGGTTCCCGGTCCAACATTTGTTCAAACTGATTGAGCTGACAACTGATGATATTGTCAAATTCTTGAGCGAGCAGCGTCGATAATCGTGCCAATTCTTCAACACGATCACTGCAAATGATGAGCGGATTTTTGGAGAGATTTTTGTGCATGAACATTCCTTGTTTTGCTCTCTATCTAAAAGAGACATAACAAGGAATGTGCCAATTGTTCTATTTATACAAATCGGGATAAATAGCTGATCAGATAATTGCGCTGGAAAAATCGCTTAGAGCAAGGCATAGATTGCAGCTAGCTAGTTGATCTACCTACACCATTCTTTGCAAACATAGCTATAACGCAGCTATCAGCGATTTTAACTAGCAAGAATGACCAGATATTTATTCTGGTTGGTATTACTAACTATCACAGTAATCAGACCAGAGTAAATAGGCCTTTTCAAACGACTTTTCTAGATCGTTTGACTCAGCAAACAGTGTCGCAGCCATTGTCGAAACCACTGTATTAGCCATCATATTAAGGTCATTTTCTGTCGTACCAAACAGGCACTTTTTAGGCAAAGGAATATCAGTCAGCATGCGTTCCGTCCAATAATGCGATTCAACGCCTGTTGGTGTGCTCACCCAAACGGTTTGGCTGACTTTAGGGTTATATTCTGATTCGCCAGATTGTCCTTTAAAAGAGACGACGGCGTGTCGGGTTAATCCTATCTCGCTTTCAACTTCAGCATGCAGCTGTTGGAAGCCTGGATGAAAGCTACCGCGTAACCCTAGTTTTGCGCCGCCCGGATTTAAAGCTCTGACGACCGTGTTGATCGGTGTACGCAATCCATAGCGATTCTTCCAGCCAATCATAGTTTCAGCTTGTGGTGCAAAATGCTTTAGAGGTAAATAAGCGATGCGCTTAGTCTCTAGTAGCTGTTTCGCCTCTTGCGGTGACTGGGCAACCTCAATACCAAAAGCATCGAGATAATCTTCAGCATGTAATCGTCCGGCGGGCCTATCGTGATAACCATGTAACAGTACTTTGTAGCCGCTGTCTGCAAGGATCTTGGCTGATAATAGGTGCCAAGGTTGCCCTGCACTTTTGCGTTTACCCGCATAACACGGCCAGTCAATATCAGCGCCCAAGCTAGGGACACGAGACTGAAACGCTTTTACGAAACCTGCAATTTCCTGTTTGGTTTCATTTTGTACTCGAATCAACATCAGTAGCATCGCCATCTGGTCGTCACCGCATTGACCATCAAGATACTCGTCCATGATTTGGTAAGCCTGTTCAAAGGTAAGCGGCTTACGTCCTCGTTCTCCTCGACCAACCGTTCGAATACATTCTAAAATTGAGCTCATACTTCCTCTTGTGAGATCACTGACTCTATGGTCATGTTTAGTTCTTCTCGCAGTTTGACGACTTCGCCTAAGATAATCAATGCTGGGCTGACCCCTTTTAACTCTCTCGCTTTAGCAGTTAATGAGTCTAAACATGACACATGCACCTTTTGCTGGCGGCTACAGCCGTGAGTAATGATGGCAAGCGGAAAGTCTGCATTTAGACCTTGCTCGACCAGTCCTTGCTGAATTTCTTGCGCTTTCTCCAGCCCCATATAAAAAACCAGCGTCTGTCCTGCCCTAACAAGCTGAGACCAAGCAGGTAACGCTCCTGTCACCACCTGCCCTGTCACAAAGGTAACGCTTCTGGCGATTTTTCTATGAGTTAAAGGGATATAAGAAGACGCCGCGCAACCTATAGCAGCAGTGATACCTGGAATAACCTCAAACTCAATGTTGTGCTTTGCGAGTAGCAATCCTTCTTCACCACCACGACCAAATATGAAGGGGTCACCGCCTTTTAGCCTGACGACACGTTTACCTAATTTCGCCAGATCGACCAGTATTTGACTAATTTCTTCTTGCTTTAAGCTTGGCTGACCACAGCGCTTACCCACATAAATTTGTTGGCATTTATCCGCAGCAAAATCCAATATCTCTCTGTTTACTAGACGATCAAATACAATCACGTCAGCCTGTTGAATCGCTTTTAGCGCTTTTATTGTCAGTAACTCTGGGTCATTGGGGCCTGCACCAACCAGTTGCACCTTTCCGCGTTTGCTCCCTTCTGAATCACAGCCACTACCCGTAAGAATCGGCTGTTTTACATATCGATGAGGAATGAAACCTGCGCCACGTAGCCCAAATTGCGAACCCTCTTTAACTCTTTTGCCTAATTTCATAGCACGCTCCTATTTCGCAATCATTATTGTTTGTCCGTGGCTTGCGACAAGACGCTCCACTTGGGGCAAGCATGAGCCGCAGTTCGTTCCGCACTTGAGTTTAGTTTTCAGCTGATTGACGCTTGTGCAATCTTCACTCTCCAATTCGCGGAGAATCTGTTTGTCACTCACTCTAAAACAACTACAGATCAACTCACTGGCTTCTTGCTGGCTAGAGACAGACAACAAAGCTGAAAAAGTTAGAGGTTTACCGATTAAACCTGCAAGATTTGGCACATCGACCTCAATCGGGAGCTGAGAGAGCATGAGTAGAGAACGAATGATTTTGTCTTCTCCCACTTCGTCATAACAAACTGTTAGCCACCCACTAGCAAGCTCTAGAACGACTTTGCGTTTATGTGGAGTTTCACCAAGCTCTGTCGCGAAAGATTTGTCATAAAACTTTGTATCTGCAAAACGCCAAACGCCGACTCGCTCTTCAGTTTGAAATGATTGGTAAATGAAATCGTGTTCAACAAATCGCTCACCAAGATAAAGGCCATAAGTTTGTGCTTTTACCGGGAACAACTCCACGGGTTGGGATTTAAATGCTGGTTGTCCAGAAGAAGGATCAGCAATGCGGCTTACCACAGCATTAACCTGACTTTCGCCTCCATACTCTCCTGCCCAGTGCATCGACATAAACAGTTGTCTTTTTCCTAACCCATCATCAATTGCTACTCTCGCAATAATCTTTTGCTCTGTCTCTGAGCTAGATAAGGCGACCAACTGGCCTGACTTAACGTCCATATAAGCTGCAGAACGACTACTCATATACACCGTTGGTTCAGGTTCAGTCGCCGCAAGATGGGAAATGTAGCCAGTACGAGTCATGGTATGCCACTGGTCTCTTTGTCTCCCAGTATTTAACCACCATGATTGGCCCTGCTGTTTTGATGGCAGTGCAGGGATAACGAACCTCGCTTTACGATCGGCAAAGCTAAATTGGCCGTTGTGTAAAGGTCTTTCTCCTCCCCACTGAATAGGTTGCCAGTTTAGGTACTCTTCATCGGTCATATTCGCGAACTCGGACAGATCAAGTAACAATGAGCTCTGCGTATTCAATCCAGTCATAGCCGCATATTCTCTAAACACGTCGGCCTCACGAGTAAAATCAAAGGCATTTTCTCGGCCCTGTAACTCACACAGCCTTGCGCCCACATCACTGATCGCTTGCCAATCTGGCTTAGCTGCACCTTTCGCGAGCATAAACTGCCTTTGGCGAGTGAGCATACGCTCGGAGTTGGTCACCATCCCTTGCTTCTCCCCCCAACCTGAGGCAGGGAGCAACAAATCGGCATACTTGGCGATATCAGAATCAGCGGTTACATCCGATACGATAACTAGCGGGCATTTTTCGAGTGCACGTTTTACAAACGCGTTGTCAGGCATTGAAACTACAGGGTTGGTCGCCATGATCCAAATCACCTGAATATCGCCACGGTCAACGGCTTCAAACATCTCAATCGCTTTTAGACCCGGTTGCTGAGCAAGGGTATCTGTGTTCCAAAACTCACTGACAAGCTTTATCGATTCAGGGTCAAACCCTCTATGAATTGCTAACTGATTCGCTAGCCCACCGACTTCTCTCCCTCCCATGGCGTTCGGCTGACCAGTAATTGAAAACGGCCCCGCGCCCTGAATACCAATCTTACCCGTCGCAAGGTGAGCATTAATAATCGTGTTGGCCTTGTCCGCGCCGTATTGGGACTGATTTACCCCTTGGCAAAACAAAGTGATGGTTTTTCTGGTCGTGGCAAACCAGCGATAAAAGGTTTTAAGTTGCTCTTGGCTCAGTTCTAGTTGCTCACACAGCGCTTCTATGCCGAACTCTTTGCTCATCACGAGATCAACTAACGCGCCGAACCCAGAGGTATGAGACTCAATATAGGACTCGTCTAGAGAACCACTTTCAACACAATAACGAAGCAGTCCATTAAACAGCGCAATATCACCGTCATTAGGGATAGAAAGATGTAAGTCGGATTGCTGGGCCGTCACTGTTTCGCGAGGATCAATCACCACTAGCCTCAATTCAGGGTTACGTTCTCGAGCCTGCTGAATCCGCCTGAACAAAACGGGATGCGTCCATGCGGTATTCGCCCCACATATCACGATTAGCTCCGCATCATCTATGTCGTCATAGTTAACAGGGACAACATCTTCTCCAAACGCTCGGTTGTGAGCCACAACGGCAGAAGACATGCATAGCCGTGAATTGGTGTCGATGTTCGCACTGCCTACCACGCCCTTCATAAACTTGTTGGCTACGTAATAGTCTTCAGTAAGTAGCTGACCTGAAACATACATTGCAGTGGAATCTGCGCCATGGTTTTGAATCGCTTCACTATAGGCAGTTGCGATCAGCTCCGTTGCTCGCTCCCAACTTATCTCTTTGCCATCCAGCTTTGGATACAGCAATCGCGAAGGCATGTCTAAACTCTGAGCTAATGCGGAACCTTTAACACACAAAGCCCCTTGATTTGCAGGATGCGCCTTATCCCCTTCTATTCCCAACTGATTCACTTCCACACCGCATCCCACTCCACAATATGGGCAGGCCGTTTTTGTACATTCCCTTGTCATCACTTACTCCTTGAAATAAAAAGCCTCCTCCACCGTAAAAGTGGAGGAGGCTTCATCGCCTGTGACGTTGTTATATGTATTTGTTGCCTAATTAAGTCAGGCTTATTGACAACAGCAAGTAAGGTGCCAGATAGATAATCCAATACAATCAAAAAGTTACATTCAACCCAGTGCTTTCAGTGCACCATCTATGTGCAAGAAAAGGCCAATATGGTTCGACATGCCATTCGCGAGTCGTTTTTATTCTTCTGGACCTCGAGGCTAAGCCAATCCGTAACTTACATTTATATATATTATATTGTTCACTTTTGAGCCATTAATTCCATTAGTATAATTTTCAAATTAAATTCACCTTACATATTTTGTGACTATACAGTTATTTAAAACAAGTGTTTATGTAAATAAAAAACCTCAAACCTTAAAATAATAGAACTATCAGTTTATTGAAATTTTAAATTCGAATTCCCTTCTAAAGCTTTTAATTACGTAGCCTACCATTTATTTAACATTTACTAATTTAAATATTACTAAATATCAATAGCTTAAACATTGATCAATAAATTGCCATTTATGTGAGCCATAACTCATTTAGTTCATTCCTATTGCTATAGATTCAACCAAAACATTGATCGGAGGAATTTATAAAATCTATTAAATACATAGACAAATTAAACCATACAGCTTGCTATAAATATAAATCTCACCATTACCATAAATATAATAACGGTAGGCGTGAGCACGCATAAATATAAGGTATTAGAATGAAAAACATAAAAAAGCCACTCCTTTTATCCACTATTTGTTTAGGCTTAATTAGTGCTGGAGTTCAGGCTTCAACGTCAAGTGAATTACTCGTCCCATCGTCAGCTGAACAGCAGATTGGGCAGATTAGCTATGAAACAATTATCGGTGAAAACGGTGCGTTCATTGACCTAGATACCGATGAATTCATCCTTAACCAGAAAGAGTGGTTTCAAATTCAAACCTACGTTGAAGGTGCGCTATCGTTACCTATTACTGAAGCGAGTATGAAGTCTGCTTTCAACATTGCTGATGACGTTCCGTTTTCAAACTTTAAAGCGCTGGTAGAACAATATGGGAAAGTACATTCCGAAGCGTTTTATTGGAAGAAAGATCTCTATCCAAGCATTGTGGGCTTAGCGCTGTCACTGTCCAACTACAATGACATTCAGAAATATATGGTCCAGCCGCTTAGTGATCAGTTAACGATCATTCTGTCTAAATCCTTTTCTCCACTACCCGCGGATGTTCAAGCGGTCGATCAAGCTCGTCAACTTGCCATTGCCTACCTTAGCGCTCTGAAAAACTTCTCGGTAGAAAATCACAAGAAAGTGGAAAAGGCCAGCGAAGACCTGCTCGCATTCTCAGCAAAGATGGAAGAACAAAAACTACAACTTGATGTACTAAAAAGCACACACAGCGGATACCTAGATGATGATGGTAGTGAACTTCAACAGCGCGTGAATGACTTGAATAACCGCATTAATCAGCTAAACAAAGATTACAACCACTACGTTACTGTTGCTTCTACTGCTGTCACTTATGCTTGGTTCCCGTTGGTAGCAGTTCCTATTATGGGTGTTTATGGCGACAAAGCTGAAAAGGCCAGAAAGTTGCGCAATCAACTTCAGGATGAAGCAAAAGTACTTGAAGCTCAGCTTTCAACGACTCAGAAGGTTTACAACTCCTACAAGCGTTCAACTGACAGTATCAATTACATCTCAAGCAAAATTGAAAACGCCATACCTTATGTCAATAAGCTGAAACTGCATTGGCAGAAAATGAATACGGATTTTGATTCTCTCATCGTTGCGCTCGAAGCAGCCGAATCAAGCACTGAAATATTACAATCTAATGCATTAAGAGCCGCCGCAGAAGCGATGGCGAATACCGCTGTTGCAGAGCAAAACTGGAGCAATATCAGTGATAAAGCGAAAACCTTTGCCAACAACGCATACATAGAAAAAGCCGAATAATCTCTTCCAACAACCAATAACCAATAACGGGATTTATCCCTCACTTCCCCACCCGCGCAGTTGCGTCGGGTGTGGGCAAGGCTACCTCAAATAAACCAAAGGTAGCGAAAAATAAGGAAATAAAAATGAAGAAGATCCTTGTCCTTGCTGTTACGGCAGCGCTTTCAAATGGCGTCATTGCCTCTGATTGGCTTAATATCAACGACCTGCCTGCAAATACTGAATACCCAGAATGGCTAAACACACCATACGTACAAAATGATTCTGTAACACGTTCTACCTCTGACTTGTATGTAAACCTTAAAGAATGGATTAATCAGCAAAATTTATACAAAGTAAAACCTACCAAGATATATATTTTCGCGGACACTTTGGAAGTAGATGAAAACTTTAACTTGGTCATGAACAACCAAAATATCGTGATCTTTGCTCGCCGAGTGGTAGGCGCAGGCGTACCAACATTTGTGCTCGGCCAACAAGGTGCTGCGGCTTCCGTCACCGTTATTGCCCAAGAAATGGAAACACCATTTAATGTGTTGGCTTTCACACCAGAGGGCACTGTTACCGCGGACACAATTGATACTAAAGAGAGCCAAGGCACTTCGATTATTTTGTCGAAAGAGCACTATGTTAAGCAACAACTTTCCACTGAACTAGCTGCCAACATACAATTGGCGAAACAACAGTTCTCTGATATTGCTAATCGTTCTTTCGATATGGCTACAAGCTTATACGACACTCAACCAGCGACAAGTCTGGCAATACTCAATTGGCTCGAAGTGAGTATGAGAAACGCGGGTAAAACTGTTTCTGAAGATCCTTTGTTAACTGACCTTTATCTTCAGACCGTAGCTTTCAAACAGTTCACCGACTTAAGTAGCCGCTCGGACAACTTTGTCCCTTATCTCGACCGTTCACTGTATCAAGAGAAATACAAAGCCTACCTTCAGGCAATGATCGCTTTTGAGCAGAAACGTGAACTGGTCTCAGATAGAAATAGCCGCATCGAAGACAAAATTGAAAATACCCGCCTGGCTCTAGCGAACATCGATGATGTTCTAGAATCTCAGGACTCCATCGTAAAACAGTCCGAACAAAACATCGCTAAACTGCTCGATAGTGTTACCGCTGTTGAAGCGCAATACAAAACTCAGGAGCTTACGGCGTTAAGCGCCCGCAGTGATTACCTGTATGGTGTCGAAGTCTGGAAGACTCAACAACAACTCAACGCAGCACTGGCGATTTTTAAAGCCATCGCAGAAATTGGAGGCGCGGTAAGTGGTGTATTCACAGGTAATTTGTCTGGCATTAATGACGTAACCGAGCAATTGGCGAAAACGCCAGAAGCGCTCGACAAAGCAAAGAACCTAGTAACAAACGTTAAGAATGTTACTGGTATCATTGATAGCATCACCAAGACTGTTGCGGGGATTGCTTCTCTTACCAACGAAGTTAAGTCCACGATTAAGCAACAGCGAATTTCAGAGACTATGGACTCGTTTGATTTCGCGGTTCCCTCTTTAAATGAGAGTAATCTCGCATGGGATTTGATGCTAACTGAGGTAAGAAGCAACCTACGTTACGCTGACTCATTAGGTATTAAGGGCGCTCGCGTTTATCTTCTTGAAATGGAAAAACAAGTTCTACTAGGCAAAGCTATTAATGCATCGCAGTTAAATCTTGTTCAGGAGCAAGCAAAACTGGTTGATTTACTCCTAACGCGTAAAGTCACCCTCAATCAAAAGGACCGCTTAACAAGTCTAATCGCGAATGCCAGCGAAGATAGCGCTGTACAAAAACGTATTGAGCAAGAGCTATCACGAGTCTCATTGCACTTCAAACGTCCTATGTTCGTGGCCCTTTCAAACTATGTCGCCGCCTATGAGTATTGGGCACTTAAAGATAGTGATGTGAAACCGAGCTTAGGTAAATCCTACTTAGAATACCAATTTGATCTGGCTGCTATTGAGAATGAATACGTCAACGCGCTCAATCGTTTTCAACCTGCGCCGCAAGATTTCAATATCGACAACTTCGTCATTGACGATGCAAAACAAATTGAAGCCTTGTTCAAAACGGGTGAGTTCAACTTCAATGTACCATTGGAACAATCGCAATTCTGCGCCTTTGACCGCGTGAGATTAGACAAGATTCGCGTATTCATCGAAGGTGAAAATCTTCCCTACGGTAAACAATTCAATTTGAGTATTTCTAACGGCGGAAACTACTATGATCGCTTCAGACAAGAAGAGTTTAAGTTTAGCGCTAACCCTATAACACGCGCCTTTTACTACCGACTCGATGATGCGGTTAACAACCAAGTAAGTATCATTACCGACGGATCACTTTCAGACAAGTTTGCTTATGCCTATTTTGAGCCGACTCCATTTACCAACTGGAATGTAACACTCAATAATTTTGATAGTACAGATACCAGCAATAATCAGTACTTGAACTCGGTTGAGCGATTGAGAGTCGAGTTCTCAGGCAACGGAATTCCAAATGGGAGGAGTTGTTCAAACTAGAACTAGATGTATTCAAACTTCAGATACAAAAAAACCAGCAAATGCTGGCTGAGAGATGTTCTGAAAATTGAATGGAGGCGCGTCCCGGAGTCGAACCGAGGTCCACGGATTTGCAATCCGCTGCATAGCCACTCTGCCAACGCGCCTCAAATTTTGCTTTTTTACCTAACTGGCTCTAGCCAGAAAAGTAGATGGTGCCCCGGGCCGGACTTGAACCGGCACAGCGCGAACGCCGAGGGATTTTAAATCCCTTGTGTCTACCAATTCCACCACCAGGGCAACGCAATCATGCGATGGTAACACCACCTGTTCTAACGACCTATGCCGTAAGAACGAGGTGTACTTTAACGGATTGAGATTCAAGGTCAACAAGAAATTTATTCATTTTGATTCAACTGGTTAAAAAGGCAACTTAACGTTTGCCAGTTAAGCAATTCGATCAAAACTTCAACGCCACTTCAAATAGAAAGAGCCACTTAGAATGTGGCTCTAGCGATACTTATTACTGCAAAAAACTAAGCACAGCAGTTACAGTTACGTTTATAACGATCCATTTTACCGATACCTGGGTTAAAGGTATTGGTAGGATCTAACTGGTGGTAAAACTTTTGCAACGAATTTTCTGCCTCATACAAGTGCCCGACGTTATGCTCTGCCGGGTATTTTGCCCCTCGGCTGTTTAGATGTTCTAACATCAGCTTTTTCATTCGCTTGGTGTCAGTGCCTTTCTTGAAAATGTAATCTTGGTGGAACACGTAACACATAAAGTGTCCATAATAGAGCGACTTAACCAAGTTTTGGCTCACTTCCTCCGGCAAGGTTTCTAACCACTCTTCGTCATTTCGTCTTAATGCAATATCGAGCGCAACAATATCTTCAACCTCGTTGCGATGGATCGTTTCATAACGAATAGCCGCCCCTGCTGCTGCAAAGCGATGCAAATAGGCTTTCTTCCCTTCTTCCGGAGTACATTCAAAGAAGTCACTGTCAGGCTCCACCGCCCACACTTCTTGCAGATACTTTTGCGCTTCTGCAATACCACCATCACTCATTTTAAGCACAAGGTGATGCTCGTACTTGTCACGGTACTCCAACATGCGTTGTGGCAAGTGTTGAGGGAACAACTTGCTCGCGTAATACAAAATCGTATCTGGAAGATATTTGCTGACAAAAGGCACCCGCTCTAAGAAGTTTTCCACTTTCGCTTTCAATGAAAACATCTTAGGTAAGTTGTCGGTACCCAACTTATCAATCGATAAGAACACATCTTTGCCGTACTTCTCTGCCATGTTGAAAATATCGCGGTGGAGATACTCCCCCATTTCTGGCAGGTTTTCGAACTGAGTCAGGAAGTCTTTTCTTAATTTGGTCAGTTTATTCGGATCATTGGTACCCAAATAGAAGATTTGTTCTTTTTGCGGGATTGGGTAGCTGTCCACGCGCACTGCAAATACACCTAATTTGCCTGCGCAGCCACTTGCCTCAAACAAACGACGCTCATCTGCATTGAAACGCGATGGAATATCAGAAGTCACATCACGAACACGCTCGTCATATTCTTTGTCTGATGCCATACGCTCGTCATGAATGACATCGGCGGGGTCAAAGTTTCCATCTTGGAGGTTTTGCAAAATCTCTTCTGGTGTCGAGCCTAAGCCATCGATCCCGAGGTGATTAACAAGATGAAGTTTCCCCTTTTTATCGACCTGAGCAAAAATGGCTAGCTCAGTGTAAGCAGGGCCGCGTTTTACTAATGCGCCACCGGAGTTGTTTGCAATGCCGCCAACGACTGTCGCACCCAGAGAAGAAGAACCAATCACTGAATGTGGCGCTCGATTGACTGCTCTTAACTCTTTCTCTAGAGAATGAAGACTAGCGCCTGGAAGACAGATTGCTTGTTTGCCACCGTCAACGAGGTATATTTGCTTCATTTTAGTAATGTTGATGACGACGACATCGCGATCATAATCATTTCCGCTTGGTGCAGACCCTTCGGTCAGTCCCGTTTTCGCAGCCTGCATAATGATAATGCAATTGTTCTCAACGCATTGCTGAATGACTTTCCATTGTTCAACAAGTGTATTGGGGAAAACCACGGCTAGAGCAGTACCGCTTCCGGAGCGAAAACCGCTGCGGTAATACTTGTTTTTAACTTGATCGGTAAGGACGTTCTCTTCCCCTACGATCGCGGTAAATGCGTCAATCAGCTGCTTCTGTTTCATATCCATATCTCTAATTATTGTGCCCGACCAATATAAGCAGTCCAATTCTTTACGTCCATGACCGTAAATGAACCCTGTGACAGCCACAATCACTCTAATGTTTATTTCTTATATACTTTCAGATAGTTAACATTTTCAAAAGCCAAATATCAACAAAGAAACATATCGTTTCCATAAAGAAACAATACGAGATTCAAATGTTAACAAATGGATTCAAATAGAAATCGAGCACATGAGATTTTGGGGACAAACACTCTTATTTTAAAGGAGTTATGTACAAACAATGCCTACAAGACCTAAACACAACTAGCAACAAATCGAACTAAAAACATCACAAGAGTGTTGGATTATTGTGACAAGCTAAGACTCTCAACAAAGAAGCAGCTAATCGAAACTCAAGCCTTAAGTTTGAAAAAGTGTTCTAGGCTAGATTCCGTTAAGCAAGAGGGCGATTTTGATTAAAATTGATAGCTACGCTCTTGAAAGCACTGATACAAGTGCTCAATGAAAAGCTTAATTTTTTCAGGCTGTTGGCGGGTATATGGGTAGACCGCATAGATACCGAGGCACTTTGCCGTTTCCTCTTTGAACAGTTGAATCAACCGACCTTGCTGTAAATCTTCATAAACCAGCACACGAGGTACGTAAATGATTCCCTGCCCTAATAAGGCAACGTTACGTAAAGCTGAAGAGTTATTAGTACATAGGTTGCCGTCCACTTTGACTTGATACACATCGTCACCGTTTTTAAACGCCCACTCTCTCGCTCCCGTTTCCTGATAGGCGTAGGCTAAACAATTGTGTTTTGTGAGTTCTTTCGGCGTTTTAGGCTTACCATTTCTCGCTATGTACTTAGGTGAGGCGCAAACAATCCAATTGGCATCGACTAACTTGCGCGCGATGAGGCTAGAATCGGGAAGAACCCCAGTGCGAATGGCTAAATCAAAGCGCTCATTGACGATATCCACAAAACGATTATCCAGCTCCATATCAATGTTGATATCGGGATACTCTTGGTTAAATTCAGCAATAACAGTAGGTAAGATCAACTCACCCGATATGATAGGAACGGTAATTTTAATGTTGCCAGATAAGCTCTTACCTAAGCCTACAATGGATTCCTCAGCCGTGGCTACCGCTTGATAAACACTTCTCGCATGTTCAAAAAAGGATTGCCCAGACTCTGTCAGTTTGAGGGTTCGAGTCGTTCGGTAAAGGAGTTGAACGCCGATATCTTGCTCAAGTTTAGCGATACGCTTACTGACAACCGATTTCGTCATTTCCATGTGTCGCGCAGCAGCACTAAATGATCCCTGCTCAACCAAATGGTAGAAAATAATATAATCGTCGGTATTTCTCATGCGTCTTCACTACTAACCTGGAGAACAAGTATTGTATGTAGATTAGAGGATAAATGCAGATCCTAGAGTCGCACTTGTGCGCTGTGTCAGCCTGAGCTAGGAAGAAGTACCTAGCTATAGATACAAAAAAACCAGCTTTCGCTGGTCTAGTATTGATGCATTCACACCTGTGTTTTCACATTCGGATATTGCTGTTACCGTACCCGAGAAAAGAATGGAGGCGCGTCCCGGAGTCGAACCGAGGTCCACGGATTTGCAATCCGCTGCATAGCCACTCTGCCAACGCGCCCTTCTTTCCAACGCTTTAGTTACCCACCGCTGCGTTCGATGCATACTCTACGGATTGAAGTTATAGAGTCAAACAAAAATCGAATTTTTGCGTTTGTTTGCTGAGTTTTAAAGCAACATGATGCGAGTTCGAGCAACAAAGGCGAATTTTCCTGCACCCTCATTCCACCAGCAATGTCTTAACTAATGCCTAACTCGACTCTATCGGCCTTTGAAAGCTTCTTTGCCACCAGTTTGTAGGAGCACTCGCAAAGATCTTGTACAAGCCCATCTTCAACATCACCAGGATAGTAAACCGTCACCCAATGTCTTTTGTTGGTGTGATAACCGGGAGTAATATCGTTAAACTGAGAGGTGAGAACTTCTCCATCTTCAGGAACAACTTTCACCGTCACGTACTCGCGCCCTTCGCGCTCGGCAAGTATCGCGAACATCTTGCCTTTTACTTTATATACTAAGGCATCAGGGCCAAACGGATAACCGGACTCTGCACATTTAAAACTGTCTAAATACTTAGCCAAATCTGAGTTGTTCATATCAAAGGCTCCAACTAAAAAGGTGCACTAGGCTCCTTTATCTACTATTTAGTAACGAGTGCATCACCCTCAAATCTAATACCTTGCCAGCCAAACTGAATAAAATTACGGATGTTAGCATGATCTTGACCATCCGGATTGCCTAAGACATCTTCGCGATAAAACTTGCCAAAACAAGCCAGTGTTGATGAAGGGTCTAATTGGTTTAGAAGGCCAAACGCAAAGATTTTACACGAGCCATTATTCTGGTTTGCGTCGTTTAAGGTTTCTCCGTTGACAAACGCGGTTGGCGTGAACTCATAGTTTGCTTCAATGACCGCCATGGTGTCTTCAAATTGAACTGAATTCGGTGACTTTGAGAGGCGATCTAAAAATACTGATAAATCCATAATTAAATTACTCCATTTGGTTTGTCTTAAGTCTATGATATTGATACAAAGAAAAAAAGGAGACTTTACCATTTAGCCCAACCAAGACAGTTCTATAATTAATCTATTGAATTGTTCCAAATATCCCATGTTCAACAGGTAGTAAACATGATCAGCCCAGAACACTGTGTAGCAAACACCAAAAGCGATTTTATCGACCTTGATAAGTGGCAAGAGCTCGTTGACTTGCTCTCCGAACTATACGGAGCTTCAACCGGAGCAATCGTACAGCTTAGACAAGGTGAATTTAATGTCGTGGTATCAAGCCAAAACGAAGATAATTTTTTGCCTAACAACACCACCTGGCCTTGGGAAATGAAGAGCTTTTGTCGCCACATTATGGAAACGCGCGACGATTTATATGTAGGTTGTGCTGTTGAAGATGCAAATTGGCTAGACGCTCCCGCCGTCGCTCAAGGACCAGTGCGATCTTATTGTGGAGCTCCTATCCTTTGGCCAGATGGAGAGCTATTCGGCACTATTTGTGTCATCGATACGAAAGAAACTGTCTATCCTCTTGCTCTATCTAAGCTACTAGAACAACTCGCACGGCTCATAGCTTCGGATATTCAAACCGCTTGCCGCTTGCAAGAGGCTGAAAATATGGCATTAACTGATGAGCTTACTGGACTCTTGAACCGTCGCGGTTACACCTTATTGGGAGAACAAAAGCTTAAAGACGCACCTCGCTATAATCAATATATCGGCCTTCTGTACATTGATATAGATAACTTAAAGAAAGTTAACGATACACATGGTCATGAATTTGGGGACGTCGCGATCACTAGCGTAGCGAGTATTCTACAAACGGCCTGTCGCCCCAGTGACATAGTTGCGCGCATTGGCGGAGATGAGTTTGCTATTCTTACTCTTGTTTCTAAGCATGATGAGCTCACAGACTTGTCAAAAACCATCAGTAATCGCTACTCAGAGAAGCTAGCCACCACTAAGGAGCTAGATGTAACAGATGTGAGCATTGGTATACATTTCGCACATTGTGAAAGCGGACTTTGTTTACAATCATTGATCTCCTTAGCCGACACCGCCATGTATCATGTAAAGAGTGAACACAAAGCACTTAGTTAGAAATTTGAAAATTAGTGGCTCTCGCTCCAAGAGCCACATTACTTGGACATTTGTCTAATATTTAAATTGCGACACTTCCGCATTCAATCGGTCGGCTTCGTTAGACAACCCTTGAAGAACGTCGTCGACATCTTGCACCTGAACCGATACCGCTGAAGAGGCATCGGCGATAGAGGTAATACTGCCGCTTATCTCATCTGTTACTGCTTTTTGCTCTTCCGTTGCCGCGGCTATTTGCACATTCATTTCATTTAGATCATTGAGCATTGCAACAATCTGCTCGAGCATCTCGGTATTTTTATCACAAGTTGTGACCCCTTCAGATACCGTGTTATTCGCACTTTCAATACTCTGCGAAACACTTTGAGTTTCACGCTGGAGTGATTCTATTTTTTCACGAATTTCTTCAGTCGAGGACTGCGTTCGACCCGCAAGAGAGCGAACCTCATCAGCAACAACCGCAAAGCCACGACCTTGCTCACCCGCCCTTGCAGCCTCTATCGCAGCATTCAGCGCTAGAAGATTAGTTTGTTCCGCTATTCCTTGAATAACATCCAGAACTTCGGCAATCGAGTTAGTCTCTGTATGCAACCTTTGAATGGCATCGACCGCAGTTTTCATCTCAGCGTCTAAACGAGAGATTTCACTACCTAGACTCTGGCCAACCTGAACCCCTTCACTGCCTGTATCATTGGCATTTTTTACAAACTCTGCTGCGCGTGTAGCAAACTGTGCCACCTCAGCAATAGAAGCACTCATCTCATTGACCGCAGTCGCAACCGACTCGGTTCTATGATTTTGGTCAGCAACAGATTCACGCGTACTGTTCATATTGCCCGCCATGCTTTGGGTGTTGCTATTGAGGTTATTGGTGGTTTGTGCAAACTGGCCAATGATATCTTGCAGATGAGCAAACAGCGTATTGAGCGAGATAGCGAGATCGGTCATTTCATCCTTACCAGACTCTTCCAGACGCTGGGTTAGATCATTGTTTTTCCCAATCCACTGTACTTTCTCGCTGGCGAGTTTTATTGGTTTCGCAATGCTGTTACCGAGCACATAGGAAATGAGAATAGCTACAATCACAACAACAATAATACTGCTCACTACAGTGACAAAAAGAGAACTCACTAGTGTCTCTAGGTCTGCTAATGCTTCTTCTTTGTCGATTTCAGTAATAATCCCCCAAGTTAGCCCAGCAGCGTTAACCGGAGAATAAGCTGAAAGTACATCTACGCCTCTATAATCAGCAACTATGTCTGAACCACTCTGACCTCTAAGCGCGGCTTTTGATGTTGCAGTCGCAACAGGTTGGCGACCTATAGCTGAAGATTTACCTTCAATTTGAGCGAGCACAGACTGAGAGATTCCCGCCTCCTTCAACGCGGTAAAATAGCTATCTGGGTTTTCCATTAAGAATCTGGATTCACTCCGAAGCAAACCATCTTGACCAACTAGATAAGTTTCACCACTCTCACCTAACCCTGCAAAGCTCCAATTGCTATTAAAAGTCATGATTCGATTGATTTCATCAACCGGCATTTGGAAGATCAACACACCCAAGGTTTGATTGGATTTTTTTACTGGTGTAGCGATAAATGAAGCCGCCGCTTCGTAAGAAGGATAATAGGGATAAAAATCTTCTAAGTGATATTGATTGGCTGACAAATTCAAGGCATTTTTAAACGCTTTAGCTATACCACTATTGGCATAAGGACCCGTATTTAAATTCGTTGCATAGTCGAGTTCTTTAAACACTGAATAAACGATATTGCCCTCTAAATCGACCAAGAAAATATCGTAGTAACCAAACTCTTCGAGAAAACCTTTAATACTTGGATGGTAAGTCGCATGGACAGAATCATATTCTGTACCCAGAGAGTCACTCATTAAATTGTGTTTTTCACCAAGTGGGTTGGGGTTTGTACCAATGTAACGGGCTTGAAGGGCTTTGCTGCGAGTGGATAAGGCGTTGAGCTTTTGCATTTCATTGGCAGATGCGCCGCCATTTGCTCCCTTGTAGGTGGCGCCAAAATTCGCTTGATAATAAGATCGTAACTGCCCGATATCACTTTGAGAAACCCGCTCTACCGGGTAAGACTTGAAAGCTTCACTAAACGCTATCATCGCATCTTTAACCCCGATAGAGTTCGCGGTCGTCACGACTTGACCACTTATATGCTTGAAATAGCTTTCAATTTCGTTTTTCTTAATTTCACGAACGGAGATCAATTGACTGGATGCCCGTTCAAATAACGCTTGTTCTGAAAGTCCTGAAGAACGCCATCCGACAATGACACCGGTTGCGACAACCGCCAAGGTGCACAATAGTGTCGAAGCCAACACTATCTTCGTTGCAATTTTCATAACGACAACCCCTCACAGATATTCCTTATCTGTATTTTCTTATTAGAGGACAATCGCCAGCCAACGCTTTGTGAACCAATCTTATACAGTGTACGTATAACAACAAGACTAGGTGTTTGTAATAAATTATGCACACAGTTCTATAAGTGTAAGCAGAAAAACTAAACTTTTCGACGAGATCGAGAAAAGAATTACCGTCTTCCGAACTATAAAAACTGGCAGTGCTGAGCAAGCACTACATTCTGATACCCCCGTCAACCTCAATAATGCGGCCATTGATATAGTCATTTTCGAATATAAATTTAACCGTATTTGCTATCTCTGCCGTCTCCCCCATACGCCCGACAGGAATCATAGACTCCAACCTTGCGATAGCTTCAGGTTTCATCTGTGCCGCCATAGGCGTCTCAATCACACCTGGAGCAATCGCCGCTGCCCGAATGCCAAATCTCGCAAGCTCTTTCGCCCATGTTGTCGCTAATGTCGCCACCGCTGCTTTTGAAGCGGCATAGTTAGTTTGGCCAATGTTTCCGGCACGAGCGACACTGGAGATATTGATAATCACCCCCTTGCGTTCAGTTTTAATCATATTCAACGCAGCTTCACGCCCACAAAGAAACGTACCATTGAGGTTTACGTTGATCACTGAATTGAACTGTTCGAGCGACATTTTTGAGATTTCACCACCTTTGACTTTCACCAATAGACCATCTCGTAAAATGCCTGCATTGTTAACTAAACCATCTAAATGACCAAAGTCTGTGACAATGTCACTAAAAACTTGTTCAACTTCAGCTTCATTGGTCACATCAGCTCGATACGTCAACGCCTTTACGCCCAGCATATGACATTGTTCTTGTGTGTATCTCAATGCTTGCTCATTGACGTCAATCAGTGCCATTTCAGCGCCTGCATGCGCTAACGTCACGGCCATCATTTGCCCTAAACCTTGTCCTGCCCCTGTAATGGCAATAACACTTTCTTTTAGCTCCATACTAGGCTCCTTCTACTTATCTTTGTTCGACTGATAAAACTCAAACAAGCTAGAGAAATCGAGCTCTGCGTTACCATTCATATTGTGGAATGCGTATAGGTTTCGTGCCAATGAGCCCATAGGCACAGAAGACTGACTTTTTGAAGCGGCTTCTAATCCTAGGCCAAGATCTTTCAGCATCAGCTTACTCATAAAACCCGGCTGGTACTGATTTGATGCTGGAGCATTTTCCATTACTCCTGGACATGGGTTGTAAAGTTCTAATGCCCAGTTTCGACCCGAGCTTTGTAGCATAATGTTTGATAGCACTTTAGGGTCTAGCCCATTATCAATACCTAAATTGAGCGCCTCACAAGTACCAGACATAAGAATACCGAGCATCAAGTTATTACAAATTTTACCCATTTGCCCGCTACCCGTTTCACCAGCATGGAAGGTGTTTTTCCCCATATGCTGGAGCACTTTCTCGGCTTTGTGGAATGCCTCGTCACTACCGCCAACAATAAAGGTCAGTGTGCCCGCTTTTGCTCCCGCTACCCCGCCTGATACAGGCGCATCAGTAAAGAACACCCCTTTTTCATCAGCTGCTAGCCCGACTAAGCGCGCCGACTCTGGGTCAATCGTCGATGAATCAATGACTAGCTTTCCTGGCTTTATCAGGCTTAGTAGACCCTCTTTGCCTTGCCCGCCAAGGTAGACAGACTTAACATGTTCACCCGCTGGCAGCATGCTGATAACCACATCAGCTTGATCCACTACACTCTCAAGTGAGTCGCACACTCTCGCGCCTACCTCTGCAAGCGGTCGAGTCAAGCTTTCTACTAAGTCATACACTTGAACGTTAAAACCTGCGTTGACCAGATTGGTTGCCATAGGCGCGCCCATATTACCTAGCCCTATAAATGCGATTGTTTCCATGACGTTTCTCCAGTTTTTGCTTTTATCAACCTAGTAGTGTCCTAGCTGAGACAATGGGTGGTTATCGTCTGACCAAAGGGAACTAAACAAGCCGTCGATGACTTTATCTTCGACTTCAGCCACATTTTTATAGCGCCAGTTGGGTTTACCATCTTTATCTATTAATCGCGCACGTACACCTTCTCGAAACTCGCCAAGTAGAGCGCTACGGACAGAAAGATTAAGTTCAAGACGAAAACAATCTGCAAGGGATAGCTGCTGGTATTGAGTCATCTGGCGATAACAAATATGTGCTGTAATAGGGCTACCTGATGCGAGGTTATCTTTAGCGACATCCAACCACTTTTCTCCAAACGAGAGTGCTTTGATGTTGTCGACAACTTGAATAGCACTGTCAGCGTGGCAAGCTGACTGAATGTGATTGAGATAAGGTAAAATCTGCGCTTGGGGCTTGTGCCCGTTCACTTCTGCTTCAAAGGACTCAAGCATCTCTGTCACAACTTCATAGGCGTCATCGACACAATCCCAATCTGCGATTTGTAGCTGCTGTAGCAATGTAGATTTATGATCAGGCAGCGCCATATGGTCGGCTAAATGAAGTGAGACTGCATCCGTTGCGGTTACCATCATTCCTGTTAACCCAAGAAACAACCCGATACCATTATCCAGGCGGTTGAGAAACCAGGTTGCGCCCACATCGGGGTAAAGACCAATACTTATTTCGGGCATGGAAAGGCGGGAACTCGGAGTGACCACTTTATGGCTCGACCCCATATAAAGCCCCATTCCTCCTCCCATCACGATTCCCTCACCCCAGGCAATAATCGGTTTACAGTAAGTGTGAATCAGATAATCGCATTGATACTCAACGGTGAAAAAGTGCGAACAAAAATCTTGTATTTGTTCGTCTTTGGCACCATTCATGACGCTATACATGGTGCGAACATCCCCTCCAGCGCAAAATGCCTTTTCTCCAGCTCCCTCAAGTAAAACACATATAATCGAGTCATCTTCATGCCACTTGTCTAACCGGTGTTTTAAACTTGCCAACATATCTACTGATAGCGCATTTAAAGAGGGGGCGTTGTCTAAGGTGGCAACGGCGATTTTATGCTCACTGTCACTACAGGGCAGCTCCGCAAAATGGACTAAATCACTCATATAGCTTCCTCCTGAACCTATTTGTTTTTCCATTCTGGGCGACGTTTTTCTAGGAAGGCATTTACGCCCTCTGTCTGATCTTCTGTATCAAATAGGTGAATAAATAGTTCTCGCTCTTTTACCAAACCGTGAGACATGGGATTTGAACGAGTTGTCTGAATCAATGTTTTACAAGCAGCCACAGCAGGGGGGGACTGATTCGCCACCATCTCCGCCAATTGGATCCCCGCTTCAAGTGCTTGCCCTTGCTCAACGACCTCTTCAACTAGACGAATATCAAGCGCTTTTTCTGCACTGACTTGTTCCCCGCACAATATGATTCGCTTCGCCCATCCTTCTCCGACTAACGCTGTTAGGTTTTGTGTCCCGCCTGCACAAGGCAATAACCCAACTTTCGCTTCTGGTAAGGCCAGCTTAGCTTGCTTCTCTGCAATGCGAATATCGCAGGCGAGCGCGACTTCGAGCCCTCCTCCCATCGCATAACCATTGATTGCAGCAATTGAAACACCTCGAAAAGCACTCAAAGTCTCAAAAGCGTCACCAAAGGCTCTCGCCATATCCGCAGCAATACTGGAGTCTCCAGAAGCAAAAAGATTCAGATCTGCTCCGGCGGAGAAAAACTTCTCCCCTTGGCCGGTAATCACTAGAGCATAGACATCCATGTTGTTATTGAGCTCGAACACCAACTGTTTAAGCTGATTCAAACTCTGTTTTGTCCAAGTGTTGGCAGGAGGGTTATTCATCGTCAGTACAGCGACATGGTTATGTATCTTGTGTTCGATAGGGTTCACTGATTGCTGTGCCATAGTCTCTTTCCTTAGAGTATTTCCGAACCTTCACTAAGAAGACGTCTCGCGACAATAACGCGCATGATCTCGTTAGTACCTTCCAAAATTTGATGTACTCTCACATCTCTGAAATGGCGCTCTAATGGGTATTCTTTGATATAACCATAGCCCCCATAGAGCTGAAGTGCCTGATCACAAACCTTAAAACCCACATCAGTGGCAAAACGTTTCGCCATTGCGCAATAGGCTGTTGCTTCCGGATCGCCTTTATCCAGTTTGCTTGCTGCTAATCTCACCAACTGCCTAGCGGCTACTAACTCGGTTGCCATGTCTGCCAACTTAAATTGAAGGGCCTGAAAGCTGCCGATAGATTGACCGAATTGCTTTCGCTCAGTGACGTATTGAATTGCCTGATTGAGAGCGTGTTGGGCGGTGCCAACCGAGCACGTTGCGATATTTATTCGCCCACCATCAAGCCCTTTCATCGCGAAGACAAAACCTTGCCCTTCTTCACCCAATAAGTTGTCTTGCGGGATAACAACGTTCTCAAACGTAATGCTGCGTGTTGGTTGAGAGTTCCACCCCATTTTTGGTTCTTTACGCCCATAGCTAACACCATCGCTATTAGCTGGAACTACAAATGCAGAAACACCTTTCGCACCCTCACCGCCAGTTCTCGCCATAACCACCAGCACGTCAGTTTCACCTGCGCCAGATATGAATACTTTTGCGCCGTTTATGACATAGCCCTGCTCGGTAAGTTTTGCGGTCGTGGTCAGGGAAGCCGCGTCTGACCCTGCATTCGGCTCCGTTAAGCAATAGGAGCCTAACCACTCGCCTGTGATCAGCTTGGGACATATTTCTTGTTTTACTTTGTCACGAGCAAAGCTTCCTACCATCCATGTCACCATGTTGTGGATGGTCATAAATGCCGTGGTCGATGTACATCCCATCGCAAGCTGCTCAAAAATGATCGAAGCATCTAGTCGGCTTAAGCCTAAGCCGCCTTGCTCTTCAGGTGTGTAAAGGCTAAGAAAGCCAAGCTCTCCGGCTTCTCTCAGTACTGCTTTAGGGAAGATTTGCTGTTCGTCCCAATCTGCCGCGTTTGGAGCTAACTTTTCTCTTGCAAACTGCATTGCGGTATCGGCGAACGCTCTTTGATCTTCATTGAGTTCGAAGTTCATATCTCCCCCCTTTATCGAAGCTGAATCGTCATATTTGGCCCAGATGGAATATCATCATCAAACCAACGCGCTGTGACTGTTTTGGTTTCCGTGTAGAAGCGCACCGCCTGCTTACCATAAGCATGAAGATCGCCATAGAAACTGCCTCGCCAACCGGTAAATGAGAAGAAAGGCAACGGCACAGGAATGGGGACATTAATCCCAACTTGTCCAACGAGAATCTCATGCTGGTATTTTCTCGCAGCTGCACCATTGGCGGTAAATATAGATGTCCCATTGCCGTAAGGGTTGTTGTTTATCAGCTCTATGGCATCTTCTAACGTCTCGACCTCCAAACACACCAATACAGGGCCAAATATCTCTTGTTGATAGATGGACATATCAGTGGTCACACCGCTAAACAAGGTTGGAGCAAGCCAGTTTCCATCAGGGAAACCTTCAACTGTACAATTCGTCCCGTCGAGCTCACACTTAGCCCCTTGCGCCTTTCCTTCTTCAATTAGGCTCACAACTCGTTGCTTCGCTTGCTGACTGATAAGTGGGCCATACCCTGCTTGTTCATCATTCCACGCACCGGGCTTAACCTTCGCCATTTCAGTTGCCAACTCACCGATCCACTCTTTAGAACTGCCGACAAAAACCGCAACAGAAATTGCCATGCAGCGCTGCCCCGCTGCCCCCACCGAGGAACCTACTAAGTTATTGATGACTTGTGCTTTGTTTGCATCTGGCATCACAACCATATGGTTTTTAGCCCCCGCAAACGCTTGAACACGTTTATTGTTAGCTGTGCCCGTATGGTAGATGTATTGAGCTACCGGTACTGAACCAACAAATGAGACCGCTTTTATCACAGAGTGATTAAGGAGGTAATCCACCTGCTCTTTACCACCGTGAACAATCTGCAACACACCTTTTGGTGCACCTGCTTTTTCAAAAAGCTCTGCCAGCATCATTGCTGTCAAAGGGACTTGCTCGGAAGGTTTAATAACAAAGGTATTCCCCGCAGCAATGGCGAGCGGAAACATCCACAATGGAATCATCGCAGGGAAATTAAAGGGGGTGATACCACAGCACACACCCAAAGGTTGAATTAGCGAGTAAGAATCGATGTCGGTTGCAACGTTCTCAACCGTTTCTCCCATCATGTTACTGGCAATGTTTCCCGCTTGTTCAACAACTTCAATCCCGCGCCAAACATCCCCTTTTGCGTCAACCGTGGTTTTTCCAGTTTCTTTCGAAAGAACCAAAGCAAGTTCATCATGATGCTCTTTAAGTAGCTGCTGGTACTTAAGCATGACACGCGCCCGTTCGGACACAGCGACATTTTTCCAGTGATGAAAGACATCCTCCGCGTTGCGAATTGCCCGCTCCATCTCATCCTCAGTAGCACATGGAAGCTCAGCGATGATTTGATTGGTTGCTGGATTAGTAACATCGATCCATTCACTGGTTTCAGATTGGCAGAATTCCCCACCAATGTATAAAGAGACTAACTGTGTCATTGTGTTTTCCTTTCCTATAACTTTGCTCTTAAACTGGAATTTCGATGGCGATTGCGGTTGCTTCTCCACCACCAATACAAATAGCTGCAATACCTTTCATCGACTTACGTTGCGTCGCATCTCCATCGACACCATATGCCTGAAGTTGTCTGAGGCTATAAATCAAAGTCGTTAAAATTCTCGCACCACTTGCACCAATCGGATGCCCTAAAGCGCACGCGCCGCCCTTAATGTTCACTTTGCTACTATCAAGTTGAAGCTCTTTAGCCGCTATTTGAGCCACAACGGCAAAAGCTTCATTGATTTCCCACAGGTCAACGTCTCCAACTTCCCAATCTAACGTTGAAAGTAATTGTTCAATCGCGTAAACGGGAGCAACAGTAAACTCTGCAGGCTTTCGCGCGTGGCTAGAATGCGCTTTGATGATCGCGAGAGGTTTCAATTCAAGGTGCTTAGCCTGCTCTGCCTCCATTAAGATAAGCGCAGCCGCACCGTCAGAAATAGCGCTGGAGTTAGCTGCCGTTATTGACCCCTTTTTAGTAAAAGCGGGTTTTAGCTTGGGGATTTTATCGGGGTCAATCGCACGTGGCTGCTCGTCATAGTTGAGCGTCTCACCATTTTTTAACGTGACAGGAACCAGCTCATCACGAAACATTTTTTGCTTATCCGCCGCGATGGCTCGATGGACTGATTGCGTAGCCCATTCATCCATTTGTTCACGTGTGAACTCCAATTTATCTGCAATTTGTTGACCGTAAACGCCCATAAGTTCCCCCTCATAGGCGTCTTGCAAGCCATCTAAGAACATATGGTCATAGGTAGTTTTATGCCCCATGCGCATACCACTTCGTGACTCTTTCATCAGGTAAGGGGCATTAGTCATGCTCTCCATGCCGCCTGCAATCGCGCTTTGAATCGAGCCTGCTTTGATAAGGTCGTGTACCAGCATGACTGACTTCATTCCTGAACCACACACCTTATTTACCGTTGTACATGGGGTGCTCTGTTCTAAGCCTCCACCCAAAGCTGCTTGTCTAGCAGGAGCTTGCCCACACCCTGCAGGCAATACACATCCCATATAAACTTCGTCGACCAAGTCTGGTGATATTTTTGCTTGGTCAAGTGCACCTTGAATCGCTAGTGCGCCCAACTGTGGTGAAGAGTAATCAGCCAACAAACCTTGAAACTTTCCCATGGGGGTGCGTTTCGCTGACACTATCCAAATCTCTTTTTGTTCCATTGCGCCGCCCTCTTTGACGTAGCTCTGTTACTTAGTGGTGAGTGTTTGTATCTATGGTCGCTTTGGTTCTTACTGTCGTGGCTAAGGCAAATCGACCTAACTTAATTTCTTGACGTTTACGTAAGCATAGCACTAACATTTACGTAAACGTAAAGAAACAAAACAAACTAATTTGCAAACTATTTGATTCAGCCAATTCAGAGTCAATGAACGACCCAAGAATTTAGATAACTAGGAATAGAGTTTCAGTGGAAAAATATAAGATTAGCGATCTCGCAAAAGAATTCGACATAACGACACGTAGCATCCGTTTTTACGAAGATGAGGGGCTAATTCAACCTGAACGCAAAGGCAGTATGCGTATCTACAACCGACGAGATAGAACCCGACTCAAATTAATTCTACGTGGTAAGCGACTAGGCTTCTCTCTGGCAGAAATACGTGAACTGTTTGAGCTCTATGATACTCATCAAGGTGATACTCAGTTAACTGAAATGCTGAAAATCATTGATGAAAAAGAAGCGGTGCTCATGCGCCAACTCGATGACATTAACAATATGCTAAGCGATCTCAACCTTGCTCGCGAGCGATGCGAACAGGCATTAGCAACGAGTAAAGCCAGCTAGATTAGCTTATACGTCTTCGAGCTTTTTGAAACAGTGGTTTTTAAAACAGTAGTTTTGGAAATGATGATTTTGGAAACGGTGAGTTGGACACCGATCGCTTGGAGGCGTTATGCTATCACAATACACCCCTCTTAATTTTGGGTTAGATGAATCCATCAACCTTTTACGTGAACATGTGTGTGGGTTCGCCCAGCAACACATCGCCCCTCTCGCGGCTGAAATTGATCGCTCCAATAGTTTTCCTAATCAGCTGTGGCCCGAGCTAGGCAGTATGGGTTTGTTGGGCGTTACCGTCAGTGAGCAATATGGCGGTGCGGATATGGGCTACCTAGCTCACGTCGTTGCAATGGAAGAGATCAGTCGCGCCTCAGCGTCTGTTGCCTTGAGTTATGGCGCCCACTCAAACTTGTGCGTCAATCAGATATTTCGCAACGGTAACGAGGCTCAACGCACTCAATACCTGCCTAAGCTCATCGACGGTACTCATATCGGCGCGCTAGCAATGAGTGAGCCCAATGCGGGCTCGGACGTCGTGAGCATGCAACTTAAGGCCGAGCTAAACGGTGACCACTACGTGCTTAACGGTACAAAGATGTGGATTACCAACGGGCCTGATGCAGATGTTCTGGTTGTTTACGCCAAGACCGATCCTGACAAAGGCTCGCATGGCATCACCGCGTTCATTGTGGAGAAAAGCTTTCAGGGGTTCAGCCATGCGCAAAAGCTCGATAAATTGGGAATGCGTGGCTCAAACACCTGCGAACTGGTGTTTGAAAACTGCGAAGTTCCCGTTAAAAACGTGCTGGGCGAAGTCAATCATGGCGTGAAAGTGTTAATGAGTGGGCTGGACTACGAAAGGGTTGTGCTCGCCGCTGGGCCACTTGGTATCATGCAAGCCTGTTTAGATCTTGTCATACCTTATATCCACGACCGAAAACAGTTCGGTCAATCGATCGGTGAGTTCCAACTCGTCCAAGCCAAAGTCGCAGACATGTATACGCGAACCAATGCAGCTCGCGCTTATTTGTATGCTGTCGCTGGAGCCTGCGATAGAGGTCATTCAAGCCGAAAAGATGCCGCAGGTGCGATCCTCTATTGCGCTGAGCTCGCCACCCAAATCGCCCTCGATGCAATTCAGCTTCTCGGGGGAAATGGCTATATCAATGAATTCCCAGCGGGACGCCTGCTTAGAGATGCCAAACTGTATGAAATTGGGGCTGGAACGTCTGAAATTCGCCGCATGCTGATTGGTCGTGAACTATTCGAAGAAACGCGTTAATGAGGTCCTCATGCCAGCGATAAAAACCAAAATTAAAACAGATGCGCAGCTTTATGCGGACAACTTTGCAGCAATGGATGAGCTCGTAAGAAAACTGCACTCTGATATCGACACTATCAAGCTAGGTGGCGGAGAAAAAGCACTCGAGCACCAACGTCGAAAAGGGAAGTTCCCGGTTCGAGAACGTATCGCAATGTTACTGGATGAGCACAGTCCATTTCTTGAAGTCGCCCAGTTTGCAGCATGGCAAGTCTATGAAGACAACGTACCTTGCGCAGGGGTTGTGGCTGGTATTGGGCAAATCAATGGTCACCAATGCATGGTGATCGCCAATGATCCTTCAGTCAAAGGAGGTACCTACTACCCCCTGACCGTCAAAAAGCACCTAAGGGCACAAGAAATCGCCAAACGCTGTAAGTTACCTTGTATCTATCTGGTCGACTCTGGCGGCGCAAACTTACCCCATCAAGCGGAAGTCTTCGCTGATAAAGAGCATTTTGGACGAATTTTCTTCAATCAAGCCCGCATGTCAGCTGAAGGCATCCCGCAGATTGCTGTTGTCTTGGGTCTTTGTACAGCAGGTGGCGCCTATATTCCCGCGATGTCCGATGTTGCAATCATGGTGAAACAACAAGGCACTATCTTTTTAGCTGGCCCACCACTTGTGAAAGCCGCTACAGGTGAAGTGGTCACTGAAGAAGAGTTAGGGGGAGCAGATGTCCACTGCCGAAAATCGGGGGTTGCAGACTACTATGCCGAAAACGAGCACCACGCTATGTTGTTAGCGCGCGAAGCCGTATCAAACGCTAATCTAGTTTTTGAATCGAGCCAAGTACTCAACGACTTCGAGCCTCCACACTATTCCGCACAAGAGATCTATGGCGTTGTGAACGACAACTTGCGATTGTCTTTTGATGTTAGAGAGATCATTGCCCGAATCGTCGATGGCTCGGAGTTTGATGAGTTCAAAGCTCTGTTTGGCACCACTTTGGTGTGTGGATTTGCCAGAATTGAAGGCCAACTTATTGGCATTGTTGCTAATAATGGCATTTTGTTTTCCGAGTCCGCGCAAAAAGGCGCTCACTTTATCGAACTGTGTGCCAAGCGAAAGATACCATTACTGTTTTTACAAAACATCACTGGATTTATGGTCGGTAAAAGAGTGGAAGAAGGGGGCATCGCTAAAAATGGTGCCAAGCTCGTAATGGCAGTCGCATGTGCAGACGTACCAAAATTCACCATCATCATAGGTGGCTCCTACGGCGCGGGTAACTACGGTATGTGCGGCCGAGCTTACGAACCCACAATGATGTGGATGTGGCCTAATGCTCGTATCTCTGTAATGGGTGGTGAGCAAGCAGCCGGGGTGCTCACCCAAGTAAAAAGCCAGGTGATACAAAGACAGGGCAAGGAATGGAAAGCAGAGGAAGAACAAGCGTTTCGTGACGAAATCCTCGAACTGTATGAAACCCAAGGGCATCCCTACTATGCCAGTGCCAGGCTATGGGATGACGGCATAATTGATCCTAAAGAAACCCGCAGTATCTTGGCTCATGCTATTCGCATCGCTCACAACGCACCTATTGAAGAAAGCCAATTTGGAATATTTAGGATGTGATGAAATGACGCGAAATAGCCGCAAAGCCAAGAAAAGTGATGTTCTCATGCAACTGGACGAAAATGGGATCGCTCACTTGGCACTTAATCGACCAAGCAGCGCCAATGCTTTCAACGCAGAGGTTATATCGCAGTTAATCTCTCACCTAGATGCCTTATCATCAAATATTCGTGTCCGAGCTCTGATCCTTTCAGGCAATGGCAAACACTTTTCTGCTGGCGCCGATGTTGAATGGATGCGCTCTATGGCAACCAAAAGTCAGCAAGAGAACCAACTTGATGCTTTCCAACTTGCCACTTTACTCGATAAGTTAGATCGTTTCCCTCACCCAACCGTCGCTGCCGTTCAAGGTGGTGTATTCGGCGGGGCGCTTGGCCTTGTCTGTTGCTGCGATATGGTTATTGCCCATCAAAGTGCCGTATTTTGTTTAAGTGAGGTGAAACTGGGACTTATCCCGGCAACAATAGCGCCATATGTCATTCGCACTATTGGAACTAGGAATGCTCGCCGCTATATGCTTTCCGCTGAAAAAATCGATGCTCCTACTGCTTTATCACTGAATATTGTTCATCAACTATCTGTTTCCGATGAATTAAAAGAGCAAGCCATCGAATGGCTAACACCAATACTTAATCACAGCCCACAAGCTTTGATTGAAGCCAAAAAGCTCTGCCATCATTGCCACGTAGCTTCAATTGATGAGTCAATGAAAAGCTACACCAGTGAGTTGATTGCGAACATTCGCGTCTCGCCTCAAGGCCAAGAGGGATTGTCAGCCTTTCTCGAAAAACGCGCTCCAAAATGGAATTCGGAGTAAACAAATGAGCCAACATATTACGCTTCCCAAATCCGTTAAGATCGTCGAGGTCGGCCCCAGAGATGGGTTGCAAAATGAAGCCACACTCCCCGTTGAGATTAAAGTCGCATTGATTGATCAGCTCTCTCGAACCGGCCTCACTCATATTGAGTCAGGCGCTTTTGTGTCTGAATCGAAAATACCGCAAATGGCGAACTCCCATCAGGTTTTCACTTCAATCAATCGCCAGCCACCAATTGTTTATTCGGCTTTAACACCCAATATTCGTGGTTTGGAATCGGCATTAGATTGTGGTGTGGATCAAGTAGCGGTATTTACAGCGGCTTCAGAAGGTTTTTGCCAACGTAACATCAACTGTTCAATTTCGCAGAGTTTAGAGCGATTTAAAGACGTGATTGAGTTGGCATCAAAGCATAGTCTGCCCGTACGAGGTTACCTGTCTTGTATCATCGATTGTCCTTATGACGGCGCAACCGACCCTAAGCAAGTTGCGGACATTGCTAAGATAATGTTAGATATGGGCTGCTATGAAATCTCCCTTGGCGATACGGTGGGTACCGGAACCCCGTTAAAAGTTGCCAATGTTCTGGATGCCGTGTTCGAGAAGAGCTCCCCTTCTCACATTGCCGCTCATTTTCATGACACCTATGGTCAGGCACTCGCCAACTTATACCAAGCTTTACTTATGGGTATATCAACCATCGATTCAAGTGTCGCTGGGTTGGGAGGATGCCCCTATGCGCAAGGGGCAGCAGGAAATGTTGCCACCGAAGATGTGCTTTACCTTTGCCAAGGATTAGGCATCGACACTGGAGTGGATCTAGCCAAAGTGACGCACACTGCATGGAATATTTGTCAGCACCTAAACAAACAACCCACATCAAAAGTTTCACTCGCGACTCCTCCTGTCTCATTTCAATAATTCTGTGTCGAACTTCCAATTTTTCGGTCTGCTTTCTAAAAAGCACGTGAAATCATCAAGATAAATATGTTAACTATCACCAACATAATTGAACTAAAGTCACACTATTGATGTAGTTTCGCTTTTGCAATCTAAGTGACGCTTTATTACAGGCTATCGAATTACAACAATGAACATATTAGTATGTGACGACTCGGTTATTGCCCGAAAATCAATAATCGGCAGAATTGCTCCCTCAACCAATATCACGATTCACCAAGCAGAACATGGCAAAGAAGCGCTCGAAGTCATGTTGGCGCACAACATTGATCTGCTTTTCCTAGACCTTACGATGCCCGTGATGGATGGTTTTGAAGTACTGGCTTCAATGCCTGTGAGCCAATACCCAACTCAGGTCGTGGTAGTTTCAGGGGATATTCAATCAGAGGCCAAATCTCGTTGTAAGGATTTGGGGGCCCAACACTTTATCGAGAAGCCTTTTGTCACCTCCGATTTAGTATCACTGTTTGAATACTATCGACTGCCATTACGTAACACCGATGTTAGACCAAACCAGCAAAGTCGAAAGTCCATCGATTTAATGGCGGCAATCCGTGAAATGAGTAACGTCGCGCTTGGGGCAAGTGCTTCATTAATTTCTCGGCAGATGGGTCGCTTTATTGAAATGCCTCTACCTAATGTCGCTTCATTGCATCAATCCGAGTTAACGATGACGGTTCAAGATATTGTCAACAACTCAGAGTCTCGTGCAGTTTCCCAACGTTTTGTCGGCAATGGTATTAATGGAGAAGCGCTTGTCTGTCTACATGGCTCTGGATTTGAATTACTTGCACGCTCAGATGATGATGCGCTTAGTAGCTCTGTCAATGAAGTGATTCTCGATCTATCCAACTTGTTGGTTTCATCATTTCTCAACTCTTTCAGTAAACAGCTCGATATTGCAGTTTCACTTCGTCAACCAATTGTCTTAGAAAAAGAGTTGTTACAGGTTTCGCTAGCTTGCGACCAATTTCTTAAAGACTATGAGCAGGATATTTTCACTATAGAGTTCGTTTATAAGGCCGAGAATCTCGATATCGCCTGCGACATCATCTTCTTGATGGATTACGAATCTTTGAACGCGATAGAAGACATTTTGGAGAGTGTATTATGAACTCCACGGATATAGGCGACTTACATTGGGCAATGCAAATCCTTGGCGATTTAGATGCAGGGCTGATCGTCATTGATAGAGAATACAAAGTCTGTGTCTGGAATACCTTTATGCAGTCTTATAGCGGAATCAGTGCCGACAAAATTCTAGGTAAAAACCTGTTTGAAGCAGTCGGAGATTTACCCGAACTTTGGCTTCGCAGTAAAGTCAGTGCTGCGTTCACGTTGAATAGTCGCGGCTTCTCTTGCTGGGAAGATCGCCCATTTCTTTTCAAATTCAAGAACTTCAGTCCAATATCCAATGGCCTCAAAGAGATGCGCCAGAACATCACCTTCTCCCCCCTAACCTCCGTCAATGGAGAGGTGTCGCACGTTAGTATCATCATCCATGACGTCAGTGATATTGCGAAGAACAAAATTCACCTCATCGATTCCAATCAGAAACTGTCTGACCTTAGCAGAACCGATGGCCTAACTAAGCTATTCAACCGGGCTCATTGGGAAAGTTGCTTATTGAGAGAGTTTGAACATTGCCAAGTAACAGGGGCGACCTCATCTCTGGTTATCTTTGATATCGACCACTTTAAGCGGGTCAATGACACCTTTGGGCATACTGTAGGTGATGAAGTCATTCGCCACACAGCAAACGAACTCAAGAAAGCATCGCGTGGTTCAGACATTTGCGGCAGATACGGTGGTGAAGAGTTTACCGTACTTCTTCCAGGCACATGTGCCACTCAAGCGCTCTACTTTACTGAGCGTTTACGTAAACGCATCGAACAAGCGAGTGTCAATTACGAACAAAATTCGGTGAAATACACGATCAGCCTTGGTGTATGCGAACTCTCCCCTTACCAAACTAATCATTTAACTTGGTTAGAACACGCAGATAAATCACTTTATTTCTCGAAACAATCGGGAAGAAACCGCTCGACAGTATTTGACCCAGCGTTGATAAGGTAGACCTAAAAATTTTGGAGCGTACTGCGGGAATCGAACCCGCATCATCAGCTTGGAAGGCTGAGGTAATAGCCATTATACGAAGTACGCTTTGTATTGAATGAGCCTAACTAGGCTTGGAGCGTGCAGCGGGAATCGAACCCGCATCATCAGCTTGGAAGGCTGAGGTAATAGCCATTATACGATGCACGCATCATCGTGAAGACAGTTTCAATATGCCACAGATAACTGAAAAGAAAAGTGTTTTCTTTCATTAATAAGGTTAAGTGGTGAAGTTAGCATCACTTTGGGGTGTAGTTGGCGTATTTACGCTCAATCAATCTAACTAAACACTTTAGCGGTCACTCGATCTTTGCCATTTGTCTTGGACTGATACATCAGGTGATCTGCATCAGAAAGAGATGTACTTGAATCTATGTTTGGGTAGTAAGCGCAACCTAAGCTAACCGTTACCTTACGTTTTTCATCTTCCAGCAGTTTCACCTGACGCACAGCGGCACATATTTTTTCAGCTACGACGACGGACGCTTCGTACGTCTCACCACAAAGCAAAACTGCGAATTCCTCTCCGCCGATTCTTCCCATCAAATGGAGATCAGATAGGGTGTCATTCGCGGCATGTGCGACACTTTTTATTACTATGTCTCCGGTCTGATGGCCGTAGTTATCGTTGATTTGTTTAAAATCGTCGATATCAAAAATCATAACTGTTATCGAGCCTCCCTCCTTCAGCCTTTGTTGAAATTCGTTAACAAAGTGGCGCCGATTACTGAGCTCTGTGAGTTGGTCCGTTTCAGAGAGTTTTTTGAGTTCTAAGTTAACCTGCTCTAGTGCATTGGTTCTTACTTTTACCGTAATTTTAAGTGCGACTATATAGCTAAACGTAACGATACCAATAATGAGTGCTGCAACAGGAACAAGATAGTCGGGGTAGACAGTATTGACATACATCCAGCGATTAAAGATCTGTTGCTTTTCATCGTTATCAAATTCATTGATACCGCGTGTTATTTCCTGTTGAAGCTCAACGTTCCCTTCTCGCACAGCAGCCCGCAAGTTCCCAGAGTAGAGATGCCTTACACCAACAAATCGCTGAGGCTCGTCACTACTAAACAGATAAAAATTAGCAACTTGCAGATCAGCGACAAACGCATCAAGCTCCCCGCTAAATGCCGCCTCTATCATCAGTTGATTATTGGAAAAGCTCTTCAAATTAAGATTAGGGAAATGGCGTCTTGTAAACTCTTCTTCATAACCACCAGCGACAACGCCAACCAAGTGTTGATGTTCACCGAGCAGAAAGACATCAAGGTTAGTCCCTATCAGCTGCTGACTAATGTACATTTGCGTATCAATGGAGAGAATTTCAGGCGAGTAGTCCAGATAGCTATCGCGTTGCTCAGACCATAATAAACCGGCGTGAATGTCTGCCCGCCCATCTCGAACCGCGTCGAGAGATGCCTGCCAATCAAGGAGAACAAATTCGATTTCAACCTTGTTCTTGCGCCCATACTCTTGCCAGTAATCGACAAGAATACCGTCAGGCTCCCCCTTATGGTTGATAAATGAGAAAGGTTTCCATGCCTTAGAGTTGGCGATTACCAACTTGTCATTTTGCTCAGCATACAGTGGAAAACAAGCCAGCATTACGAATAGGCTGAATATGATTCGAAGCACTTTTGTCCCTAAAAAACTAAGCTCAATAATTGAATTATTGAGCTTTATATTATTGATATATTAGGTATAGATGATACTTCGATTAGATGATGCCGATCTGGTTTAAGAATGAGACATCACTCGATAAGTCGTCAACGCTTGTTAAGAGATCTGAAAACGGCTCATTTCCCCATTCAGCTCATCAACTTGCCCTCGAACTTGGTTCGAGATTTCCGACGAGGATTGCGATATATCAGCAACCCCTTCAACGGATTCAATCACTTTCGTCATTAACAGTTGAATTTCGTCGGTAGCTTGAGACTGTTGCTGTGCAGAGCTCAAGAGATCCTGCATCTGTTGGTTCAGTTCTTCAATCTGCCGTGTCGTTGAACTTAACGTGCCATAAGCTTGCTCTGTATGGTTGGCGCCCTCTTCAGCTAAAGATTTGCTCTTATCGATTTCGCCAACCACCGCAGCCGTCGATGATTGAATTGCATTGACTATATTGTTGATTTCAGTCGTAGATTCAGTTGTTCGAGTGGCAAGTAGACGCACTTCATCTGCAACCACAGCAAAACCTCTTCCGTATTCGCCTGCGCGCGCAGCTTCAATCGCGGCATTGAGAGCGAGTAAATTGGTTTGCTCTGCAAGCCCTTCGATGACTTCTGTTACGCGTCCAATCGCTTCACTTTCTTTACTTAATGCATCGACCTGTTCACTGGCTTTCTCAATTGTGGCATGAAGCAAACCCACTGTCGTTTTGTTAAGGTCGAGTGCTTGAGAACCTAGCTCAATCTGTGCTCTAGATTCAGATAACTTGCTCGCCGATTGCTCAGCCTGTGCTGCGGTATCACTAGCGGAATGACTGACATCCGTCACTTGGTGCCCCACAAGTTCCATGGTCGATTTCTGGCTATCGACCTGATGGACTGTTTTAGCATTGGCATCAAGTAAGGTATTCATACTGTCACTAACGGTTGATGCCTTGTTGCTCACACCCTTAACAATTGCAGCCAGTTCATCGTTCATCTTGTTAATTGAACGAGTTAAGCTTGCCAACTCATCACTTCCTTCAATCGGAAGAGCGGACTGTGAAACATCACCATTGGCAATGGCTTGAGCGCGTTTAGAAATCGTCTTAACTCGGCGACCAATGCTCTTACCCATAAAGTGCGCAGTCGTTGCAGCGACAATTACCACAATGGCTATCGAAGCTACTAACAATGAAATCACACTAGTTACGGAGCTAAAGATGCCCTGACCACTTTGATCTGCTAACGACTGTTGTTGGTTAATAATTGAGTCTAGGTTCGAATCTAATGCAGTAACCGCAGGTACTAGCTCATTGGCCATTTTTTGGTTAGCGATATTCCAATCACTTGAACGGCGCAATTCAACCACCTGATCAGCTAAAGGGAAATAGAGCTGTTGCATCTCTTTGAATAGATCCCAGAGCCCTTGATCGCTGCTCGATAGCAAAGACACTTTCGAATCTATCTCTTTGACCGATTTAGCATGAGACTTGAGAAAATCTTGGTACTTATCTAAATGTTCTTGTTTTCCATAAAGGAGGAAATCACGCATTGAAGACAAAGCATTTGCCAAAGAGGTATAACTGTCGGCATAGAGCCTAAACAAGCGCTTACGCTCACCTCCTTCTTTGTTACCCGCTTCATCATTGATTAGACCTTGAAGCTGATCAAGTGCCACTTCAGCTATCGGTGCTGCTTCGTTAATAAATAGCGAATGAGCTGGAAGGTTTTCGTCCGTATGGCTTAATTCAGCAATGTCGTTTAGCGACTGAGCGACTAGGGTCCACTGCGAAAGGATTTGTTGATAGTTTTCTTCAGTTAGTAGTGGCTCTAACTTAGGCAGTGACTCATCCACTTTCAGAAGCGACTGATCGAGTTTCGCTTTTTCAACTTCACCTGTCGCTTCATCACCTCCCAACAACATGTAGGCTCTAAGTGACGATACGGTAGCGTGGATGGATTGTTGAATAGAGCGCCCTGCATCAACAGTCGGCAGATCGCGGTTTAATAGCGATGCGGTATGGGTTTCAACGGTAATTAAGCTGCGATAAATAAAGAACGCGGAAACGATAAAAAGTACTGCAAGCGACAGAAAACTCAGCTGTAACTTCCCTGATATCGTGAGTTTCATCCTTTAACTCCTATAGTTTGTTCAATCCATACTATAGCGTTTTGGACATTATTGTTAAATATATGTATCAGTAAAATTATAAACTTTCGTACTATTCACCTATATTCAAATCGCCACATCCACTCTCAAGATAACCATAGATATCGTTGAAACACTACACGCAAGAAGTTTGCACAGTGAGTTTCAAAAGTATCTTCTCTCGTCGCAGTTCGAGTATGTCTTCAATCAGCTTTTCTTTCGCGCTCAACCCGAAGTGTTCTGCGTAATTTTTTATCGTATCCACTTCAATTTTATTTAAGTTGTAAACATTCCGCTTTAAGTAGGCTTCTGCTTCACTTTTTATATAGCCATGACTTTGCAGCTCACTGATGATCACTTCATCTAATTCGTGCGTTCTCTTTGCCATTTTCTTCTAAATTCTTTCCAGTACACAACCTGTCTAATCGTATATATGCCATCGATTAGAATTTCTGCTGGCGTAAGTTACCTTTCCAATATGACAGCTAAGTGACGAATGGCATACGAAATGCTTTCCTTCATAAGATAACTATAAATTCACGCCCACCTGAACAGACCAACCCATTCGCCCTGTGAATTATAATTCACCATTATCGCATAATCATTACTTTTATCTAGAATTACCATATTATGCGTCATGTTTTACTGGTCATTAAGTAATCACACAGTTTTATATATTTACCAACAACACCAAATATCCGACCAATCTACTAGGACATCAATTACCAATTACTCCGTACACCAGTCAAAAACCAGTGAATAAGTTCAAATTAGCTGCATAAAGTTAGTAAAAATCAGAATTGTTTGCTGGATCATATTTTCCGACAAAGATGTTGCTTAGGTATTTATAAAATGAATAATAGCAAACGTTACACAAATGTAACAAAACACAACATCATATAAATATTATTCATATAAACACCTATTTACAGGCAGGAAAAGCATGACAAAGCGTATTTCGCTAGCCGTATTGGCAAGTCTATTTGCAGGTAGCGCTGCAGCATCCAGTTTGGATGACAAAATCAACGAAGTCGTTGCACCTATCGTTAACCCTTTTGTAGGAATGATCTTTTCGACTATTCCGTTCCCTTTTACTGACGTACAGGTGCCGTGGATTGTTCTTTGGTTAGTTGTTGCAGCTAGCTTTTTTACTTTCTACTTAGGCTTCATTAACGTTCGCGGCTTTAAGCACGCGATTCAACTTGTATCAGGGAAGTTCTCTGATCCTAAAGCAAAAGAAGACGGTGAGGTTTCTCACTTCCAAGCTCTAACCACAGCACTTTCAGGTACGGTTGGTTTGGGTAACATCGCTGGTGTGGCCGTTGCTGTATCCATCGGTGGTGCTGGTGCGACATTCTGGATGATTCTTGCGGGCCTACTTGGTATGTCGAGTAAGTTTGTAGAGTGTGCACTGGGTGTGAAATATCGTAACACCAACCCAGACGGCTCTGTGTCAGGTGGTCCTATGTACTACCTAAGCAAAGGTCTAGCTAAACGAGGTAACGCTGCGTTTGGCCGTACCCTAGCTGTTCTGTTCTCTGTATTCGCGATCGGTGGTTCTCTTGGTGGCGGTAACATGTTCCAAGCGAACCAAGCGTTCAAGCAGGTAGTAGGCGTTACAGGTGGCGATGCGTCATTCTTCGCTGACAAAGGCTGGTTATTTGGTCTTATCCTAGCGGTTATCGTGGGCATCGTTATCATTGGTGGTATCAAATCAATCGCCAAGGTAACGGAGAAAGTGGTTCCGTTCATGGCGACGATTTATGTCGGTGCAGCTCTTATCATTATCCTAATGAACTTCGACCGCATTGATGACGCATTCAGCGCTATCTTTAACGGTGCGTTCACAGGTGAAGGTATTGCAGGTGGTGTGATTGGTGTGCTTATCCAGGGTTTCAAACGTGCAGCGTTCTCGAACGAAGCTGGTGTTGGTTCGGCAGCAATTGCTCACTCAGCAGTAAAAACCAAAGAGCCAATGTCTGAAGGTTTCGTGTCTCTACTAGAACCATTCATTGATACTGTTGTTATCTGTACGATGACAGCCCTTGTTATTATCATTACTGGTTACCTAGACACAGATACTGGCCTTGCTGGTGTAGAGCTGACGTCTGCGGCATTTGGTAGCGCAATTAGCTGGTTCCCATACATCCTTGCAATCGCTGTTGTTCTTTTCGCTTTCTCTACTATGATCTCTTGGTCATACTACGGTCTGAAAGCATGGACTTACCTATTCGGTGAGAGCAAAACAGCCGAGCTTATCTTTAAAGTGAAATTCTGTATCTTCGTTGTGATTGGTGCAGCAATGAACTTAGGCCCTGTTATCGACTTCTCTGACGCAATGATCTTTGCAATGGCTCTTGTGAACATTGTTGGTCTATACATTCTTGTTCCAGAAGTGAAGCGTGACCTAGCAGATTACCTAGAACGCTTTAACGCAGGCAAAGTTTACAAGGTTCAGCAAAAACAAAACCTAACTGAACAGCCAGAGTAATACCTAAAATTCAAATACAATGATCAACAGCAGACTCCGGTCTGCTGTTTTTTCATATTAGTGACACTCATTTACACATTTTTCCTTTCTAAACTTGCAAACCAATATTCCAACAAGTATTTCAACCTAAGTATAATTGTCTAGTTTTTCATCACAGCACTGTTTAAAACTGGCATTTTTCTCCACCAATCTCCCGACTGTAAGCTCAGCTTTACTCTTCAAACAAACACCAAACAGGCGAAATTTAACATTTTGGTTACACTTATCTTTAAGCGTATTAACTGAAATTGATCTCTGGTTTCTCTCAAGTTTGCAGTTTAAAAGTGCGTTGCAGCTTCAAAGCTCAGCAGGTTGTTTTAGTTTACGCAAATAAGTTGTATGAAATTTAAGTATCTATCTTGGCTCTTCATGACCGAAACATGGTCTTAGAGTCATACATCGTTTCTCTTAGGTGCGATCCATCTCTGCGAAACAAAGAGGAGATAGTAATGAATGTTCAGACACTACCCATGCTGCGCTTTATTGACCACGAAGGTGTGTCAGTAAATCAGTTGCCAGCTTGGGCAGACCTAACGACGTTAACCACCTTTTATAAGGATATGGTTCTAACCCGTACGTATGACAACAAAGCAGTAGCGCTACAACGAACGGGCAAACTCGGCACCTACCCTTCTCATTTAGGCTCTGAAGCTTATGGCGTTGCCATTGGCCATGCCATGCATCCACGTGATGTGTTTATTCCCTACTATCGAGATATGCCCGCAATGTGGGTTCGTGGTATTCCGATGGAGAAAAACCTCCAATATTGGGGTGGCGATGAGCGAGGCAGTGACTTTCACGTAATACCAGCGAATGGTGAAAGCCCAGAACATTGCCGAGATCTCCCCTTCTGTGTGCCTATTGCCACTCAGTGTACACATGCGGTGGGTGTGGCTTCTGCGCTTAAAATCGAGAACCAGCACCATGCCGCTTTAGTCACTTGTGGGGATGGTGCGACATCGAAAGGGGATTTCCTAGAGAGCATTAACTGCGCAGGGACCTGGAACTTGCCATTAGTGTTTGTGGTGAATAACAATCAATGGGCAATCTCTGTGCCAAGAACACTTCAATCCGCCGCTGAGTTTTTATCTGATAAAGCGAAAGGCGCAGGCATTCATGGCGTGACCGTCGATGGCAACGATGTGGTCGCTGTCTATGACACCGTACTTGCAGCTTTGGATAGAGCAAGAAAAGGCAAGGGACCAACCCTAATTGAAGCTGTCAGCTATAGGCTCAGTGACCATACAACCGCTGATGATGCAAGCCGCTATCGTAGTGACGATGAGCTCAACCAAGCGTGGCAGTTCGAACCTATCAAACGGTTAAAAACCTTCTTAATCAATCAAGGCGCTTGGAGCGACGCTCAAGAAGAGACTTGGCTGTTAGCGTGTAAAGAGCAAGTCGAGATTGCCGTCGATCACTACATGAACCTTCCGCCTCAGGCACCAGAAAGTGCATTTGATTATCTTTATGAACACGCACCTGCTGAGTTAAACCAACAGCGAGACATACTGATCAACAAAGCAATGCGAATGCAAGGAGGCAAACATGGCTGAGTTGACTTTAGTAGAAGCAGTCAACCTTGCACTGCATCATGAAATGAACAAAGACCAAAGTGTGATTGTTCTTGGTGAGGATGTTGGCGATAACGGTGGTGTATTCCGTGCTACCGTGGGTCTAAAAGAGAAGTTTGGCTTAAGGAGAGTGATCGACTCTCCTCTCGCAGAAGCGCTGATTGGCGGGGTTGCAGTCGGGATGGCAAGCCAAGGTTTACGTCCCGTAGCCGAGTTTCAATTCCAAGGCTTTGTATTTCCAGCAATGGAACATTTAATGTGCCACGCTGCAAGAATGCGCAACCGAACACGAGGGCGATTAACCTGCCCTGCAGTTTTCAGAGCGCCTTTTGGTGGCGGCATTCACGCCCCAGAACATCACTCCGAAAGCGTAGAAGCTCTATTTGCACATACTGCTGGCTTTAAAGTGGTTATCCCCTCTTCCCCTCAAAGAGCTTATGGCCTGCTTCTCGCTTCGATTCGTAGCAATGACCCTGTCATGTTCTTCGAGCCTAAACGTATTTACCGCACCGTTAAATCTGAAGTTGTGGATAGCGGAGAAGCCCTTCCACTCGATACCTGCTTCACCTTACGAAAAGGGCGAGACATTACTTTGGTGACATGGGGGGCCTGCGTTGTTGAGTCATTGCAAGCTGCTCAAACACTCTCCACTCAAGGAATTGAAGCTGAAGTGATTGATTTGGCCTCGATCAAACCAATAGATATGGACACGATACTTAAATCGTTGGAAAAAACCGGTCGATTGCTGGTCGTTCATGAAGCAAGTCGTACTTGTGGCGTAGGCGCTGAAATTCTCGCCCGAACTGCCGAACACGCCATGTGTTTACTCAAAGCGCCACCACGGAGAGTCACAGGAATGGATACCATCATGCCTTATTACCGCAATGAAGATTACTTCATGATTCAAGAGCAAGATATCGTGCTAGCTGCGCGAGAATTGGTGGAGGGTTGGAAATGAAAAGCTTCTTATTACCTGACCTAGGCGAAGGATTAGCCGAGTCTGAAATCGTTGAATGGCACATTAGCGTCGGCGACTCTGTCGAGCTCGATCAAGTTGTATTAACCGTAGAAACCGCCAAAGCTGTGGTTGAAGTCCCTGCTCCCTACTCTGGTGTCGTCGTCAGTCGGCATGGCGAGGCAGGCGATGTAATCAATATTGGTGCTCTACTGCTAGAAATAGAAGAGCAACCTGAGCTGGTCGGCTCCACGGTGAGTCAAGCAAAACAACAAGATGCCGCAACTGTCGTGGGTAACGTTTCGCAAGCGGCTCATCATGTCGATGTCGATGATTTTTGGATAGGGAGCACACATAACCCTTCCGCTGATGAACTCATTACAGCACTTCCCTCAGCTCGACTCCTAGCCAAAAAACTCGGTGTAGAACTCAAGACTGTCAAAGGGACGGGCCCTAACGGCATGATCAACGATAGTGATATTTACAATGAGGCTCGTAAACAAAGCCCCGGAACCGAAGTACTCAAAGGTGCGCGCAGAACCATGGTGTCTACCATGTCGGAGTCTCACCATCATGTTGCTGCGGTGACCATAACTGAAGAAGCAAATTTAGGCGACTGGCTAGCTAATGAAGATATCTCTGGCCGACTGATTAAAGCGGTCGTCTATGCCTGCCAGGAAGAACCTGCGCTCAATGCATGGTTTGATGCAGAAACCATGACGCGCTGCGTACACAGTAGAGTCAATATTGGTATTGCCGTTGACAGTAGTCATGGACTTTATGTTCCGGTTCTTAAACACGCAGATGAATTTGAAGGCAATCAAGTTCGTCAGTGGCTCGATGAAACCGTCAAGGGGATCAGGGAGCGTAAGATTGGTAGAGAAAGCCTCCAAAATGCGACGATAACCCTATCTAACTTTGGCGCAATAGCAGGTATATTCGCTACTCCGGTCGTTTCTCCACCGCAAGTTGCCATCGTGGGAGCAGGCCGTATTATTGAACGTGTTGTGATGAAAGGTGACAAACCCATATCAGTCAAAGTCATGCCACTGTCGATCACGTTCGACCACCGAGCTTGTACTGGTGGTGAAGCTGCAAGGTTTACTAAGAAGCTTGTCGAACACTTGCAGAAGCCCAAAGGTTAGTTTTGGCTACACTTCTGAGCACGACTTTCATCGTCGTGCTCTCTCTCACATAAACCACACCACCATTAACTTGTCTCGGTTCCTAGAGAAATCAAAACTTTTGTTAGTTGAAAAACAACAGCTATGATTATGGATATCGACCTCTGGGAGAGTTAGGTAGATGAGCTTGATAAAAAGTGTCTACAATCCAATTAACCCGTTTCTTTTAGTTGCACTTGCGCTGCTTCCTTTTTCATCGTTTTCGAATCAAGTTCTTACCATTTCAGTTGGCAGTGATTATCCCCCCTATCATTCCAAGGAGCTGCCTGGATACGGAATCAACGCCCAAATTGTCACCGCAGCATTTGCTGAGGTTGATATCGACGTTGAGTACGTGCATTTATCCACCTGGGAAGAAGCTTTAGATTCTGCCGCTCGAGGTCAGTTCGAGGCAACAGCGTTGTGGGAGTACAACCCTCAGCATGAGAGTAGTTTTCTGATCAGCGATTCTGTTTATGAAATAAACGCCCATCTCTTTCATAGCAAAGAGTTAAACTTCAGCTGGGACACGGTCAAAGATCTGCAAGGATACAAGATTAGTGCGCTGATTGGTGGGTACTATGGGCAGGAGTTTGAAAATGCTGAGAAAACGAAATTGATTAACGTTGAGCGCGTTCATGATGAAACTGATAATGTGATAAAACTTGTTTCCGGAGCCATCGATCTCGCTCCACTCTATACAACACATTTTAACCTGATTATTAAGCAAGAAGGGCTAGGGTCGGAAAAGGCAAACATCACCTATCACCCGCAGCCCCTATTTGTTAATTCACTCCACTTGCTACTGCCGATCAATAACCCAAATAGCCCTTCTTTGATCGAAAAATTCAATCAAGGACTAAAGGTAATTAGAAAAAATGGCACTCTGCAATCTTTACTCAATGAGCATCTCAAGTATTTGTAGTCATTACGGGAAAGAGAAAGAGCCCTAAACGGACTCGATCAATTCGGGCAAAATCTCAAATAGATCCCCGACTAAACCGTAATCTGCAACTTCAAAAATAGCGGCATCAGGGTCACTATTAATCGCAACAATGACTTTCGAGTCCTTCATACCTGCGAGATGTTGAATTGCCCCTGATATTCCTACCGCAATATACAAGTTAGGCGCAACAATCTTACCCGTTTGCCCCACCTGCAAGTCGTTAGTAACAAAACCGGCATCAACCGCCGCCCGAGACGCACCAATTGCACCGCCTAACTTATCGGCTAATTTTTCGACTAAAGCGAAGTTTTCTTTACTGCCCAAACCTCGGCCACCAGAAATCACTACGCTTGCGCTAGACAGTTCAGGTCGGTCACACTGCGCGCTTTCTCGGCTTACCAATTGAGTACCTTGGCTGGCGACAATGGTCTCAAGATTCACCAGTTGGGCTGCTCCACCATCATCCAATGGCATTTTATCAAATGCCGTCGAACGTACCGTCATCACTTTTATCGAGTCTTCCGAGCAAACTCTGGCTAATGCGTTACCCGCATAGATAGGACGTACTACCGTATCAGTACTTTCTATAGCCATCACGTCTGACAGCATTTCAACATCGAGCAACGCGGCCACTCTTGGTAAGATGTCTTTACCGAACGTATTGGCTGGCGCTAATACGTGGCTGTAGTCGACGCCAACTTGCTTTACGACTTCAGCAAGATTCTCTGCAAGCATATCTTGATAGCATACGTTATCAGCGACAAGGACGCGTTCTAGCAAGGACGACTGCTTAATCAAGTGTGCAACATCATCACAGTTGCAACCCACAACCAGAGCGTCAGCCGAACCGCTCCCTGCAGACTCAATGATCGATTTTGCCGCCGACAAGGTGGCTAAAAAATCTGCGCTCGGGGTCTGGTTATCATGCTGTGCTAACACTAATACTTTGATATCACTCATTGCTATCCCCTACTCAATGACTTTCGCTTCATTTTTAAGTTTGTCGACTAGCTCAGTAACACTAGCGACCATAACGCCTGCTTCTCGCTTCGGCGGCGCAAAGACTTGTAGCGTCTGCTGCGAAGATTTAATCTCGAATCCGAGGGACTCCGCATCGACGACATCTAATGGTTTTTTCTTCGCTTTCATGATGTTAGGTAGTGACGCATATCTCGGTTCATTTAATCTCAGGTCGGTACTTACCACAGCAGGTAACGATATTTGTAGTGTCTCTAAGCCACCATCAATCTCTCGCGTCACAATCGCTTTATCATTTTCAATCTGTATGTTTGACGCGAATGTCGCCTGAGGGCATGCCATTATAGCCGCCAACATTTGCGCGACCTGATTGTTGTCATTATCGATTGATTGCTTACCCAGTAGGACTAATTTAGCCTCCTCTTGAAGCGCAATAGCTTTAAGTAGTTTGGCGACGACAAGTGGCTGGCACGTTTTCTTGGTATCAAGATGAATCGCTCTATCCGCCCCAAGGGCCAACGCGCTTCTGAGCTGCTCCTGACACACAGTCGAACCAATTGAAACCACGATGACTTCACTCGCAGCACCACTTTCTTTAAGTCGAATCGCTTCTTCAACGGCTATTTCGCAAAATGGATTAATGGTCATTTTGACGTTGCCTGTCTCAACACCAGACTCGTCGGCCTTTATCCTGACTTTTGTATACGGGTCAATCACACGCTTAATCGCTACCAGTACTTTCATTACTCTCTCCAAGAACAATGTGTGTAGTTTGAGCTTAGTAAAGTTTACGTTTACGTCAACTGTAACTATATTTAATGCAATCAACATTTTTAAAATCGAAGGTTGAACACAATGGAAAGAGAAAGCATGGATTTTGATGTAGTGATTGTCGGCGCTGGTCCTGCCGGGATTTCAGCTGCATGTCGGCTTGCACAACTATCTCAGCAACAAGAGAAACCTCTTTCTATTTGCGTGGTAGAAAAAGGCCCCGAAGTTGGCGCGCACATACTCTCTGGGGCGGCGTTTGAAACATCGGCTCTTGATGAACTCTTCCCAGACTGGCGTGAACTAGGTGCACCAGTGACTACCCCCGTCTCGCAAGATGAGTTTCTGTATCTCACCACCGCGCAAAATCATGTTCAGATACCCGAGTTATTCACCCCACTCGCGATGAGAAACAGTCGCCAGAATTACGTGATTAGCTTGAGTAAGCTATGCCGCTGGTTAGCAGAGCAAGCTGAAAGCCTAGGCGTTGAGGTTTTTCCCGGATTTCCTGCTAAAGAAGTCTGCTTTGACGACAATGGCGCCGTGACTGGCATTATCACTGTCGACATGGGCTTAGATAAAAATGGCGAGCAGAAAAACACCTTCCAAGCGGGCATACAACTCAACGCCAAACAAACCATCTTTGCTGAAGGCGCGCGAGGTAGTCTAGGGAAAAGCCTAATCAAGCATTTCAACCTTGATCGTGATCGTCAGCCACAACACTACGCCTTGGGTATTAAAGAAGTTTGGAAACTGCCTGAAGGTGATGAAAGATACAGTCCCGGTTTAGTGGTTCATTCTACTGGCTGGCCTTTGAGCGAGTCTGACTCGACGGGAGGCGGCTTTTTATATCATCTTGAGGATAACCTGATTGCGGTAGGATTGATCACCGACCTTAATTACCACAACCCTTACCTGAGCCCTTTTGATGAGTTCCAAAGGCTTAAACACCACCCACGTTTTGCCCATTTTCTGCAAGGGGCTGAAAGAATCGCTTATGGTGCTCGCGCTATTGCCAAAGGCGGTTTGCTCTCGCTTCCTAAGCAGCAATTTGCTGGTGGACTTTTAATTGGCTGCGACGCTGGCACACTCAACTCGGCCAAAATCAAAGGTTGTCACACCGCAATGAAATCTGGGCTTCTTGCAGCGCAAGCAACATTTGACGCCATAGGCAGTGGCCAAACGGAAGCCGATTATCATTCACTCTTCATAGATTCTTGGCTATACCAAGAGCTCAACCAAACCCGTAATTTCCCCGGCATGATTCATAAATATGGCTCCCTAATAGGAGGCGCGCTGTCGCTGTTCGAGCAAAATGTCTGGCATAAACTAACCAACGGGCAATCAAGTTGGGATATTGGCGACCAACAAGCCGATTATGTAGCGATGCATGAGTTATCTCGCTGTAAGCCAATCCACTACGCTAAGCCTGATGGTGTTCTTAGTTTTGACAAAACCTCTTCCGTCTTTCTTTCGTCAACCTTTCATGAAGAGAACCAACCTTGTCACTTACTGCTTGCCGATCAGCAGTTGCCTGTTACTCATCATACAACCCTATTTGATGAACCCAGCCAACGCTATTGCCCTGCAGGAGTTTACGAGATTATTGAAGTCGAAGGTCAGCGTAAATTACAGATAAACGCAGCGAACTGTTTGCATTGCAAAACCTGCGATATAAAAGATCCTTCGCAAAATATCACCTGGGTTCCCCCTGAGGGCGGCGGACCGAACTACACAACTATGTAGCCAACCCAAAATCATGCCTCACCTTTTGGTGAAACATCGAAATCCGGCTGACGACATTTTTAAGGTTCTGCTGTTCTAATAGAGTTAAGTCATCGACCGTTAACATGTCATTGATTTGCCTTAAGTCGCTGTATTCTATGATTTGATTCATAAAGCGGAGATGCCATATATGATCGAAGATATACACCATTTCTCTAAAGGTTTTGGCATCGATTTCTCGCGCTGCATGGAGCCCTTTTAACCTTTCGACCGTATTACTTTCTCGGATGTCATGTTTGAGAGCATAGAGACGACAAAAGATCTCCATTGGCCTTAGGCAATCTTTAAGGTTGATTGTTTCACGCCCTTCATGTTGCTCTGTAACTAGCACGTTTTCATCGTTGAGAGGAATGGAATGCGCAAGACAGTTTTGCGCGTATACACCAAGAAACTCTGGTTGATTCGATAGTAGCTTCTGAATATGAGACTGGATCCCAGCCGCTAATCGGGGGTCACCATAGGTTGAGCGGATATCAAAGAATACGTTCAGTTCCAATATGCCGTCAGGGGTTGCTTGTTGAATCCACTGGTCAAAATTGCTTTGCCACTCGTTCTCGCTCAAACACCACTGATGGTTAGAGGCCATAATCAAGCCGTCACAATAGCTATAACCGGCCTGATTGAGCATGGCACACACCTTTTCGGCTAGGTGGAGAAAATAGCGACGAGTGGCTTTAAGGTCTTGGTCATCGGGTGTCTCGAATACGATCGCATTGTCCTGATCGGAAAATAGAGTCATGTCATGGCGAGCATTACTACCAAACGATAAGAAAGAGAATGGCACGGGCGGCTCACCTATCTCTTGAATGGTCAGTTCGATAAAGCGACCAATCGCCGCATCATAGGTACTGCCAATTAGTCTTCTTAAGTGATCTGGACGAGCACCTGCAGCAATCATCTCGCGAATCAAATCGGTCAATCGGTTGAGAGATTCAATAACATGGCAATGGCTTTCTCCGTGCTCAATGTCTAAAACGATACTTGCACTGGTTTTTTGATAATCCGTACTCGGGTTTACTGAACCAAAGCTCGCGCCATACACTTTGCGAACGATAGGACGAAAAGAGATAACATGAGCTAACTTCTCTGACAGGAAGATTCGAGAGGTACTTAATATAATGTCTATCTCGCGACCGCTTTTGGTGACGATCTGAGCTTCAAACTCCGCAGGCTCTGTTTGGTGGCTAAATAACTGTAATAAATGTTCTATAACGTTTTTGTTATGTGCCGCACTGGAGAATAGTTCCTGCCATATCGTTTGAGACTTGAGTTCAGTATCTGTGTAGCCAAGTAATTGATGAAGGCGAGAGTTAGAGAAAATAATCTTGCCATCTGCTTCTAAAATGTATCCTTCATTAGAAGACTCAACCAATGCCTTATAGCGGTTCTTCGCCTCATTTAGAGCGTGTTCAGCGCGTTTCTTTCTTCGCTCTATCACTTTTGACTGGGCGATAACGTAGAACAAAATGAGCGCCAAACCTAAAGTGATCAATACAAAAACTCGATATAGCGTACTTTCTAGTTTATCAATCTCTTGCTGTACGTCCTGTAAGTAGACGCCTGTACCAACAACCCACTGCCACTCTTCTACCCCTTCAACATATGTCATCTTCGGAGCGGTAACCGTCGCATCGTCTTTCCATTGCCAAAGATATTCTAGATAGCCTTCGTGCGAACTGTTCACCAGATTAACTAACTCGACAAAAATGGGAAAACGTGAATCATCATTCTCGTAATAATGGGTTAAGTCTTTATTGGTTAGATCATGGCGATAAGGATGCATAATCATTCTTGGATGCATGTCAGTGATAAAGAAATAATCTTTATTTTCAGCGCCATACCTCATCGACTTAATATCCATCGCCGCTTTAGACTGAGCCTCTTCTCTACTTAGCTTGCCGCTTTGTTCCAGTTTGATGTATCTGTCGACCACACTGACTGCCGTGGAAGTGAGTTCCTTAAGCATCTGCTGTTTCTGGTTGACCATGGAGTCTTCCACTAAGGGCAAAATCACATAAATAATCGCGGTAACGAACAAAATAATGGCAGTGATTGTCGGTAAAACAATGCGTAAGCTAAATCGGCTTAATGTAGATTGATGATCAGTTTGCTGGGCATTTAAGCCAGCAAAGTAATCTTCAAGCTCGCGCTCATCAAGGACATCACCAAGCTCATCTTGATGATTGACATCATGGTACTTGGCGGTGAAAGAGCCGTTCTCAAAGTCAGCTTTCGACGGTAAATATCCGTGGTAGTCATCACGTACATGAGTTTCAAAAACGTCTTTTATCTGTTGGCTCGTATACTTATCACCAAACTCCTGAATAGCTTCAGAAAGGGCCTCTTTGCAATGACGGAATCGTCGGTGGGAATAAGGGTCAAACTCCAGCTCTCTGGCCATGGTTTCATGGTGACCTTCGCCATTGAAGTCAAAAAAGCCGTCTATCCAACGATGAATATCTTCAGCACGAAGTCCATATAAGCGCTCTGTTCGGTTAGCGTGTTCAGAAATTTTCATCGGATTTTAGTCATTTCCTTGCATATTGATAAATAAATCAAAAATGTGCGGTACGTAGCATTTTTATTAAAACCCAATCATCGTAACTATACCTTCGAAAATTTACTTAATCGAAATCAATAATTATCAAATACCCCTTTCTTAGTATGAGGCCAATGTTTTGACTCGATTTTTGACAAGGTGCCCAAGAGTTATCTTGTCGTCATCAACGAAGTGAGTTCATGTTTTCCCACCTTTTCAATGAGATAAGGTTCTTGGTAGCGTCTGGGATGTCGTCTCGTACTGATCGAAGGTCAGTATACCAAGTGTAAGTGGAGAGCTAATTGACATGGTTCAACTTCGTCTCATAACAAAGGAAGACGAAATGTCTAACACTAGTAAAACCTTTTACAGAGATATGCGTAAGAAAGCGCATGAATTTGAGAGCCGAGAAGAGTTTCTCAACCATGATCTAAAGATCATGAGTTTTCGCCGCTGGGGTATTCACTTACCCTCACGTGATTACAGTATTGAAATAGAAGACTGGGTTCCTGCCCTAGCCGCGACCATAGGTAAAGTGGTCATGGTGACGGCAATGGTCGCCGCCTTTGCTGCTCAATTTGGTTTATCACCTGAATTTGTTGCAGAAAACGTTCGTTACGAACTGCTCATTGCGGGTGCTCTGTTTGTTATCCTTTTTTCAGCCATTTTAAATCCAAACGCTAACTTAGCCGGGACTCATGGGCCAATGATCCCATTGATACCGCTTATCGCTGCCGCGGGTGGGCATCCGTTAGCGCTTGGCTTAATGGTCTGTGCCTTTGGTTTGATCCTTGCCTTTACTAAAGGGGGTTCCAAGCTCATGACCTTAACAGGGGTCGGTGTGCGAGGAGGCTTATTGATTTACCTAGGCGCGGTCGGTTTGATTGGTCAAATCAACAAGACCGAAGCGTGGGCTGCAAGTAGCGATCAGGGCTACATCTCTTTTGCCGTTATCGGTGTGACTGTGATGGTTTATGCTTATCTCGCCAAAATCAATAAACGTTGGTTAGCCATCCCCCTATGTTCAGCGCTTGCAGGTATCGTAGCGTACGTTATGGGTGCTGATTTCTCGTTTACAACAGAACCTGGCCTCCCACACTTTAGTCCATTCTACTGGTGGGGCGAAGACACAGGTTGGCAATTAGGTTGGCCTAATCTAGAACACTTTATCGCGGTCACACCTTTTGCTCTGCTTGCCGTCGCTATGTGGTCACCTGACTACCTAGGACACCGTGTATTCCAAGAACTGAACTACCCGAAAGAGGCCAAAGGCGTCTTAATGGACGTTGACGATACTATGGTTGGCGCGTCAGTTCGCCAAGGTGTCGGTGCACTTTTAGGTGGTGGTAACTTAGCCTCATCGTGGGGGACGTACATGATTCCTGCGGCGATTGCTAAACGCCCTATCCCAGGTGGTGCTTTGCTGACAGGTTTGATGTGTATCGCAGCATCAGTTATTGGCTATCCGATGGACTTAGCCATGTGGGAGCCTGTACTACGAGTCGCACTTATTGTGGGTGTTTTCCTACCACTACTTGAAGCGGGTATGCAGATGATTCACAAGCACAAAGATTCGCTCAGTGCTGGTATCTGTATCTTTGCTTGTGCGTTTGTGAACCCTGTCTTTGGCTGGGCGACAACCATGCTGCTCGATAACATGGGGCTAATTGGCGACCACGAGCGTGCGAAGTCTTTATCACCAAAAGATAAGTACCTTATTCCAGGTCTTGCATTCATCATTTGTGTTGGCTCACTGGCGTTTGTCGGTCAGCTACCTGGTATCCCTGCTCTAATTGGTAATTAATCCCTCCTTCTCAAGGCGCAGTTCAGTACCATTCTGCGCCTTTTCTTTTTCTGTACTCCTCTCTCAACTACATTCACCCAACTTATATATCCGACTAATTATTGCTCACCACTCCCTGTTTCATCATCTGCAGGAAATCTCTTAGGATACAAAAATTCAACAATATTAGAGAAATATTAGAATTAGTTGAAAAAGAGATTCCAATCACATTTTATTCGGTTATAATTCGCGCCCATTGCGATTTATGTTGATAAACGCAAACTTAATTTGAGCAAATGACCTGTTAACCGATCCTCTTTTGAGGAAAAACGAGAAGAAAAATGAGCAAGATTGATAAAGCTATGCGTATCCTGCTAGCGGGATTCTGTATCAACCTTTGTCTTGGCATCCTGTATGCTTGGAGTGTATTCAACAAGGCATTAGTGACCGAGTCAGGTTGGAGCGCAGCTGAAGCTTCAGCGCCTTACGCAACGGCAACGATCACTTTCTCTATCTGTCTTCTGGTTGCTGGTATCCTGCAAGACCGCATGGGCCCTCGCTTGATCCTTATCCTAGGTACTGTGCTAACAGGCCTAGGCATGATCGCATCTGGCTTCGTTGATTCACCACTTATGCTGAACATCACTTTTGGTGTTATCACTGGTGCAGGTATCGGTTTTGGCTATGCATGTCTTTCTCCTTCTGCGATGAAGTGGTTCCACGCGTCTAAGAAAGGTATGGTTAACGGCATTATCGCAGCAGGCTTTGGTCTAGCGGCTATCTACTTAGCGCCGGTGACTTCTGCTCTAATCACAAGCATGGGTATCCAAACCAGCTTTATGATTCTTGGTGTTGGTGTCCTTGCTATCGCTGTACCTTTAGCTGCAACCATCAGCAACCCACCAGCAGATTACACACCAGCAGAACCGAAGGTAAAAGAAGGCCAAGCGCCAAAAGTGGTTAAGAAGTCTGACGACCTAACTTGGAAAGCTATGCTTAAAACGCCTCAGTTCTACTCTCTATGGATCATGTACGCGTTCGCAGCGTCTGTTGGCCTGATGATCATTGGTAACATCACGACCATCGCAAGTGTTCAAGCGAACCTACCAAACGCAGTTTACCTAGCGTCTATCCTAGCGGTATTCAACTCTGGCGGCCGTGTTGCAGCTGGTATGCTTGCAGACAAAATTGGCGGCGTACGTACACTACTTCTAGCGTTCGTTCTGCAGGGCATCAACATGGTTCTATTTGCAACCTTCAACTCTGAGTTCACACTAATCATTGGTACAGCGATCGCAGCAGTAGGTTACGGTACTCTTCTAGCAGTATTCCCGACCCTAACCGCTGAGTTCTACGGTCTTAAGAACTATGGTACTAACTACGGCGTGCTATACACAGCATGGGGTATTGGTGGTGCAATCGGTGCTGCAGTTGTTGGCTTCTCAATGACTAACGGTGAAGGCTACGGTCTTGCGTACACTATCTCAGCAGCGATGATGGCAGTTTGTATCGTACTTGCCTTCATTACTCGACCGCTATCTGAAGCGAAAGTCGCTGAGCTTAAAAGCGCTTAATATATTGAATTACTAGCAAAAAGGCTTAACCTTAGGGTTAAGCCTTTTTTGTATCTCGCAGTTATGTCTGACGCTATCGAACTTGCACCTGACTATTATCTTCATAATTTCACCAAGCTAATTACTCATGCTTTAGACTGGTATCCTGACTTTCTGACTGAAAATGAACTCAATTGGCTACACAGTTTCGAACGGTTAGACAAAAACTCACAATGTTTGTTAGTGCGGTTACTATCTCGCAAAGGCGAGTGGTTTCGCTCTGATAAATTAAACTACCCTGAAATTGGCGATATCACACCTTGTCTAGAGTCCCTGCGACTCAGCGATTTCATTACTGTTAATCACGATGTTTGCTCTTTAACGCTTGCCTCCGAGCTACTTACAAAGCCGGAACTATGCTCATTGTTTACCTTCTCGAATAAGACAGCTCGCAAGGAGGTGTTGTTAAACCAGATCGTTCAGGAACCATTTACCCGTTTTGATGACATTAACTTTGTAGTAATCAGACTTAAGCAATCTGAGGTTATTGATGTCTTACTAGCGCTGTTTTTCGCTAACACACACCAAGATCTCAGTCAGTTTGTTCTTGATGATTTAGGTCTGCATCAATTTGAAAACTATCAACTTAGCGATCAACGCCGATTCTTTTCCTCACGGACTGAGCTTAACCAGTTACTACACCTTTCCGATTTACATGGCCGTTATATAGACTCCGATAGGAAAGACGCATCTAGCTTATTGGCTCTGCTGGGCGAAATAGAGCACCCATTCAGTCATAACTATATAGAACGTAAGCGTCAGCACTTGATCAACGATATGTCGAGAGATCTAGAGCGGCTAGGAAAACTAGAAGAGTGCCTAGAGTGGTTTGCGAAAGCTTCCCTTCCACCATCGCGCGAGCGTCAAGCGCGAGTCCACGATAAACTCGATAATATTGATGACATGAGTGACGTTGTCACTGAAATGTCACTCCAGCCTGTGGATGTGGCAGAGTTAGAAACTGCGCACAAACTTGAACAAAGGCTTAAACGCAAACAAGGGCTTCGAGTCCCAAGAGAGAAAAAGCCATATATTCACGAATACCACTTAGAGTTAGATCTTTCTCAGCAGCGAGTAGAATTGGCAGTAAAATCGCATTTTGAACAGCTTGGTTATCAGGTGTTCTACGCCGAGAACCTCTTGCTCAATGGCTTGTTTGGCTTGGCACTCTGGGATGTGGTATTCACGCCGATAGAAGGTGCTTTTATTAACCGCTACCAACATCGCCCGTTGGATTTGTATCACGCCGATTTTGCCATCAAGCGTCAAGCTTTGATTGACCAAGCATTCTACACTCTAGAGCGTGATGGACTAAACTCTCTTCTCAGCACCTACCATCAGAAATATGGCTTGGCGAACCCGTTTGTCCATTGGGCTGGGTTTGAGCTAGAACTGCTAGAGGCTTGCACCAAGCACATACCAAACCACGTGGCACTATCCCTGTTTAAAGTGATGCTAAAAGATCTCAAACTCTACCGTAGTGGCATGCCTGATCTCATTCTCTTCAAACAAGGTCAGTTTGAATGGGTTGAAGTCAAAGGTCCCGGAGATAAGCTGCAAGATAATCAATGGCGTTGGATAAAAGAGTTTATCAAATTAGAGGTTCCATGCTCAGTCGCCTATGTCAAAGATACGCACTACTCAGCAAACTCAGAGAAGAACATCACTTGATTTCGCCCTTTTGACTTAGCTTTAAATAGCGCTCGATCCGCTTCGTCAAACAATGCGGTGTGAGGCAAGTTGATTCTTCCATCCCACAAAGCGCCACCGATACTTACAGTAACAAAGTCACAATCGGCATGAGCATGAGGTATTTCTAGTTTCTCTACCTCATTGCGCAATGCTTCGGCAACTTTTTTAGCCTCTTCAATCGTGGTGTTACGCAGAATAAAAGCAAACTCTTCACCACCGATGCGCGCAAATACATCTCTCTTGCGACTCGTAATTCGGCTCAATGCCTGACAAATATTTTGTAAGCAGTAGTCACCGAGTTGATGCCCATAGTGGTCGTTATACTGTTTGAAATAATCAATATCCAAAATCAGCAAGGCAAAGTCTTCATCACTCTCGTGACTCTGGCGCATGGTATTTTCCATCGCCTGCTCATAAACTCTGCGGTTTGCAATCCCAGTCAGGGGGTCTAGGCTCGCCATACGCAGCAGTTCTTGTTCTTTCTTGCGAAAATGCTTGTTGGTGCTATCCAGCAAATAGTTATAGGTCATAGAGAGATTGGAATAGCTTGAACCGTGGTCGACTTCGAGATGCTTTTCTTCATCATGACTTTTGACTACGCGATCAAACTGTTCCATCAAGTCAATGAGCTCATCCTTCATACCATGCTCTCCAAAATTAAGCCCGATGGTTTCGGTTTGAGCCGACACGCGGAGAGGATGAAAATGGTTAATGAGTTTGAGTAGTGGATAGCTCACCCCGACCACCCATACAGCGGTTGAGGCGATGCCCGTCAACTGTATAAATAACTGATCAATTCGGCTAGCAGCGTGGAGCTGATCTATTGGCGCAAACAATGCGACCGCGAGGGTCCCCCACACTCCGCCGCCTAAGTGAACAGGGACGGCTGATACTACATCATCTAATCGGAATCTTTCTAAGAGGCTAACCAGTATTACACTAATGCATCCGCCAACTGCACCAATGGCAACCGCTCCTGCCAAGTTAGCAATATTGGCACTTGCCGAGATAGACACCAAGCCAGCTAAAAGTCCATTCAATATGTAACGCGTACCACGCATGGAGTGGATGTTCCAAGACAACAATAAGGCACTAAAACCGCCGGTACAGGCTGATATCGCCGTATTTGAAAATATCTTTGCTAGGTTTTCATCAGGGTGGATTACGCTACCACCATTGAAGCCGAACCAACCAATGAAAAGTAGAAACGTGCCAAGCGCAGAAAGGGGTAAGTTTTGGCTGTACATTTCTCTTGCTTTACCATCTTCGGTATAGCGACCTAGACGCGCACCGACAACAACAATGGCAACCAAAGCGATCCACCCACCGACAGAGTGAACCACTGTAGAGCCTGCAAAATCAATGAAGCCGCGTTCAGCGAGCCAACCCATTCCCGTTGACTTAATATGGGTGCCATTCCAAATCCAATGGCCCACAACTGGGAACAACAAGGTTGCAGTAATCAATGAGCTAATTAAGTAGCCTGAGAACCGCATCCGTTCGGCCACCGCGCCAGATAGAATGGTCGCTGCGGTGCCACAAAACATCATTTGGAATAGAAAGAATGCGAGAATCAACGGCACTGTTTGTTCTGACAAAACAAACAAGTCCGTCCCTATCCACCCGTTCCAGCTTTCCCCATACATAAAGCCAAAACCGATTAACCAATAAAACAGCCCACTGACACAGAAATCGGCGACATTTTTGAGCGAGACATTAATGTTGTTTTTGTTACGAACCAACCCACTTTCAAAGCAAGTAAAGCCCGGCTGCATCAGAAGAACTAATGCAGTACACAACAGAATCCAGGTAATGCTAATCGTGTCGCTCTCGATCATGGCTAGGCCCAAAAGGTCGCTCTATTTTACCTTTGTTATTAACCGAGCATAGTTAAGTGACGGAGTATTCTCCACTTTTCTCTAAGGTATTACCTTCTAGGCCATTCAAAATGAACTTTGGAACAAACTAAGACAAAAAATAAAAATTGATAATGCGAATTTTAAAGAACACGCCTTAACCTTCTATTAGGTACACCTTCTCCCCACTTTGTTTTAAGTGGGCGATAACTCCCTTACGCGCAAGATTGTTTTCATGGAGAAATACGGCAAGTTCTTCGGTTATTCTTCCTATTGTTCGCACTTCAAAACACTGCTCGCCTTTGCGAATCATATAAGCGTCTGTTTTCTTCTCGTTCTGTTCAATTTTATCAAACAGATACTCCTTACTGATGCCTGCATCTTTCAGCAGTTTATAGGCGACTTCGAGTACAGCTTCACTATTTTCCTTAATGAGTTCGTCGCAGGCGGCATTGAACTCATTCCTCACACTTTCGATCGTTTCATTGTCAGCATGTTCAAGTAGTATTTTAAAATGCTTACTTTTATATGAAACCATATTTGGAAGTTCAGGAATAAGACTACTTTCTTTGACCGTTTCATTCGCTGAAACTTGAGTATCATTATCAACAATCACGATTTATAAACCCATACAACTAAAATTGTTTTACATTAAACATTTTAAAATATTTTCAGTCAACCCAATTGTATTTTGATTTCATTTATCTTTATTTGAATGCACTTCGCTATCTAAGCGATACACAATTAATTGCGACTTTCGACAATCAAGCCCCAGTTATTTTCGTTGTTATTTTTATCAGTTAAGCAAAGTATTGTTTGCCATTATTGAAACCATCTGCTGCAATTAGTCCATCGAATAGTCAGTACAAGTATCCAGATGAATTTACGTACTTTTTTAATGATGGCAGTCGTATTAACTTTTGCCGGTTGTGCCACCTATGCTGGGCTAAATTACGACCAGTTATTTGGCGAGCCTAGCGTGCAAGAGCGCCGAACTGATTTGAATAGCTCGGAGAGTGATTTCTTCCTTGCCGAGGTTAAACCTATTCTCGATAAACGCTGTGTAGTCTGCCACGCTTGTTACGATGCTCCTTGCCAACTAAAAATGTCATCGGTTGAAGGCATTGACCGTGGCGCGAGCAAAGAGCTGATTTATCAAGGCACTCGTCTTACAGCAGCCACACCTCATCGACTATTTGAAGATGCTCAAACCACCCAAGAGTGGCGCGAGCTCGGCTTTAACCCAATACTTAACGAACGCGTACAAAACCCAACAGCTAATTTAGAGGCAGGGCTTGTCGCTCGTATGCTAATGCAAAAAGAGGCCCACCCTCTTCCAGATCAAGCTCAACTCGAAGGCTTTGACTTTTCGGTTGATCGCTCTCAAGTTTGCCCGACAATTGAAGAGTATGACCAATACTTACAAGACTACCCGACTTGGGGTATGCCTTATGGAATGCCAAACCTCGCTTCCAACGAATACTCCACGTTAATAAGTTGGCTTCAAGATGGCGCGACAATGAATCAGCCTCTACCTTTGACTTCAGCTCAAGCACAGTTAGTCAGTGAATATGAAACACTACTCAACAAAAGCCCTCGTAAGGTTCAACTTACTGCTCGCTACATATACGAGCATTTGTTCTTGTCACATTTATACTTTTCCGACTTAAACGAACAGCATCCACGCTTTTTCACTCTAGTGCGTTCAAGTACACCGCCCGGTCAACCTGTAAAACGTATTGCGACCCGAAGACCATACGATGATCCAGGCATTTCTCGCGTTTACTACCGATTGATACCCGAGCAAGGCACCATTGTTGACAAGACCCATATGCCATTCGCTTTGAACGAAGACCGAATCAACGATTGGAAAGAGTGGTTTATCGACGCCGATTACGATGTCGCTAAGCTTCCAGGTTATACCCCTGATGTTGCTGCAAACCCGATGACAGCATTTATTGACCTACCAGTTAAAGCTCGCTTCAAGTTCATGCTCGACAATTCGCAGAATACGATCAATGCCTTTATTAAAGGACCAGTTTGTCGTGGACAGTTAGCGCTAAATGTCATCAATGACCGCTTCTGGGTGTTCTTTTTAGACCCAGACAAAGCGGATATCCCTGAAGTAAACGAGTTTTATCATACCCAAGCTGACAACTTAAAACTGCCAGGAGAGCTTGAAAGCAATACCTTACCTATCACCAACTGGGTCTCTTACTCAAGGCAGCAAGCACGTTATTTACAGGCAAAATCTGACTTTATCAACCAGTGGTTTAAAGATGGCAAACATTTAACCACGGATGTCATTTGGACAGGAGAAGGAACGAATCAGAACGCAGCCCTTACAGTATTCAGGCACTTTGATAGTGCATCTGTTGTTCAAGGCTTAGTCGGCACACCGCCCAAAACAGCTTGGGTGTTGGATTATGCTCTCATCGAGCGCATCCACTATTTACTTGTCGCTGGATTCGATGTGTACGGCAACTTCGGACATCAGTTAATGACGAGGATGTTTATGGATTTCTTACGCCTTGAAGGTGAAAGTAATTTCGTTGCCCTACTGCCTAGAGATATGCGCCATAAAGAACACTCAAGCTGGTACAAAGACCAAAGTGCTCAGCTTAGTGACTTCTTACAACGCAACGTTAAGCCGTTTGATCAACCTACACAAGTGCCGTATCAAACAGACGATCCAAAAGCTGAGCTATACGATATTTTACAGACTCAACTTGCTCCTGTGCTGACTAATCGCTTCAAAATCGAACAAACAGGAATGAAGCTTGAAAATGAGCAACTGCTGCGCAGTATAGATAAGATCAAAGGCAAAGGGCTTATCTATCTGCCTCAGATAATGATGTTAATGATTGAGTCTGATAACGGTAAAGATCAGCTCTACACCTTGTTGCACAATAATGCTCATACCAACATCTCTAGTCTATTTGATGAGGAAAGTAACCGCGATCCGACCAATGATGATCTTACTTTGGTTCGTGGAGTGATCGGTAGCTACCCAGCTGCGTATCTATCCCTTAAAGAACAGCAAGTGCCAAAACTGGTCGAAATGTTGAAAAATATTTCGAGCGAGGAAGATTACGTTAAGCTGTTGGATACCTTTGCAATTCGTCGTAGTTCAGACCAATTTTGGCCGTTTAGCGATAAAATTCACGCATGGTATCAAGAGGATCAACCTATCGAATTTGGCCTGCTTGACTACAATAGATTTGAGAATAGGTAGAACCGTTCAACTGCGCATGACACGCTCAGGGAGGTGACTATGGGTATCAATGACAGCATTAGAGCTTTGGAACAACAAATTTATGTTGCCTGCTCAGAAGGTGATTACGACACCGTACAGATGCTTGAACATCAGCTTGATAGCCTTAGGAACAAGGCTGAACATCCTTTCGATGATGATCCTTATGCTCCTGAAGGGAAAATAATCCCTGATGATGACTGGTACTAACGAAAACGCCCCATCGTAATTTACATGGGGCTTTCTTTTGCCCATCGCCCATTACATACGTATAATTCACTCCTCTATAAACAGCGCTTTACAAAGCAATTTTAATCGCTATCATTTGCACGCAAACGATTGCCTCACTTTTTATGTGCCTATTTTGAGGGTTTTATGCTGTCTGATATTGAGATCTGTCGCGATACTAAACTAATGCCAATTTCCCAAGTTGCTGAGCGTGCTGGTCTGCATGCAAATGAATTCCATAGCCAGGGAAAATACAAGGCTAAAGTGACTTTAGAAAGCTTAGCGCGCTTGCAAAACAACGTCACCGGAAAACTCGTATTGGTGACTGCAATAACCCCTACTCCACTTGGCGAAGGAAAAACGGTTACTACGATTGGCTTATCTCAAGGCATCGCCAAACTTAATCGCTCCGTTATGGCCTGTATACGCCAGCCTTCAATGGGCCCTGTTTTTGGTGTCAAAGGAGGTGCGGCTGGCGGTGGTTACTCTCAGGTCGCTCCAATGGAAGAATTAAACCTTCACCTGACGGGTGATATTCATGCCGTTACTGCAGCACATAACTTAGCTGCAGCTGCGATTGATGCACGTATCTATCATGAGCAACGCCAAGGCTATAAAGACTTTGAACAGCGCAGTGGATTAACTGCCCTCAAAATTGACCCTCAACGCGTTGTCTGGAAACGTGTCATGGACCACAACGACCGAGCACTGCGTATGGTGACGGTCGGCATGAACGAAGCGAACAAGACCATTAATGGCTTCGAACGCCAAGATGGATTTGACATCTCTGCCGCTTCCGAGCTGATGGCAATTCTTGCGCTCGCTTCTGACTTAAAAGACCTTCGTGCTCGTATTGGCCGAATTGTTGTCGCATACGATATCGATGGCAAACCTATCACCACGGAAGATTTGCAGGTCGCAGGTGCCATGGCCGTCAGCATGAAAGAAGCGATTGAGCCAACCTTGATGCAGACGTTAGAAGGCGTTCCAACGCTTATCCATGCGGGCCCGTTTGCAAATATTGCTCACGGTAACTCGTCTATTATCGCAGACAACATCGCGACAAAACTGTGTGAATTCACCGTAACGGAAGGTGGATTTGGTTCTGATATGGGTTTTGAGAAAGCCTGTAACATCAAAGCTCAGATGTCAGATAAATCACCAGATTGTGCCGTCATTGTTGCCACTTTACGCGGTTTAAAAGCTAACTCAGGGCTGTACGATTTAAAGCCCGGCCAAGCAATACCAGAAATGCTGTTTGAGAACGACGAAAAGGCGCTCATTGCCGGATTCGATAACTTAAAATGGCATATCAACAACGTAAACAAATACGGCGTGCCTGCGGTTGTTGCAATCAACCGTTTCCCTCAAGATAGTGACCAAGAGCTTCAAGCTCTAAAAGCCATGATTGAAGCTTTACCAAATGATGTTGAAGTTGCTATCAGTGAGGGCTTTGCCAGAGGTGGTGAAGGCACAGTAGAGTTAGCTGAGAAAGTCGTCGCACAGTGTGACAAAACAGCCCACTTCAAGCCGCTGTATCAATTTAGCCAAACAACCGAAGAGAAGCTAATGGCTGTGGCTGAAGCAGGTTATGGCGCATGTGGTATTACTCTTAGTTACCAAGCAAGAAAACAGCTTGATGAGTTAAAACAGCATGGCTTCGACAACTTAGCGGTTTGCCTTGCAAAAACACCACTGTCTATTTCCACCAATGGCAGCATTAAAGGTGCGCCTTCTGGCTTCGATGTGCCAATCCGTGAGTTACGACTGTGTGCGGGTGCGGGCTTTGTTTATGCGCTTTGTGGCAACGTAATGACGATGCCGGGCTTGCCAGAGAAGCCTGCGTTTATGAATCTCGATCTCGATGATGACGGCAATATTATTGGCTTAAGCTAACCGCGATTGACCAATGAATTCTCTAAGAGGCTAAGTAGTTAAAACTTAGCCTCTTTTCTTTAGCGCAAACTCGACAAGCCATGCAGTCCACCACAAGATCATGTACCATTGAAACATTACTCGAACAGACCGGATGTTTTCATGGAAGCAGAGTTATTGGAAATCAAAAATTTCCTATCCCAACACCCACCTTTTGACGAACTCGAAGACGATGTACTCAACTATGTCACCAAGCACGTTGAGATTTCTTACTACCGTGAAGATACGCCTATCATCCACTTTGGCGATGAAATTCACGATCTCTATATGGTACGAAGCGGTGTTGTTGAAGTTTATCGACGCAAAGGCGAGCTCTATAACCGTCTTGATGAGGGTTCCTTGTTTGGTCAAATGGGTCTACTCACAAACAACAAAGTGCGTTTCCCTGCCAAAGCGATAAAAGATACTCTGCTCTACTGTATTCCTGAGACAGTCTTCCAAGAACTCTATGACGAGCATGAGACTTTCGCTGACTTCGTTGAAGTGGAAGATACCGCTCGTTTGCGCCAAACCGTCTCTAATAGTAGTGAACAAAACGACCTGACAACGTCCAAAGTAAGAACTCTGCTCACCAGCGAAGCGCCAACGATTCCGAAATCTGAATCCATTCAGAATGCAGCGATTAAGATGGCGGAAGAAAATGTCTCTTCACTGTTGATCATCGACCCAGACGTGGCTCAAGACGATGAAGATGATAACAACCCACTGGTTGGTATCATCACTGACCGTGACCTATGTACCCGGGTCCTCGCCCAAGGCTTAGACCCAAGCGATGATGTATCTACCGTTATGACCACAGAAGTCATTTCGCTCGACCATAACGCTTATGTATACGAAGCCATGCTGACGATGCTGCGTTACAACGTCCATCATCTTCCTGTCCTCAAAGACAAACAGCCGATTGGCATCATCGAGGCTACGGATATTGTCCGTTACGAATCTCAGAACTCTCTACTGCTAGTCAGTACCATTTTCCAGCAACAGTCCGTCGAAGAGCTTTCTACCCTTTCAGAGCAAGTAAAAGACAGTTTTGTACGTTTAGTAAATGAAGACGCCAACTCACATATGGTGGGTAGTGCAATGTCGGTGATAGGTCGAAGCTTCAAACAACGCATCATAGAACTTGCAGAAGAAGAACTTGGTGAGCCTCCCGTACCCTACTGTTTTGTTGCTCTAGGCTCGATGGGGCGAGACGAACAACTGCTGGTCACCGACCAAGACAATGCCATCATTCTTGATAACACCTTTGTAAAAGAACAACACGATAGTTACTTTGCTCAGCTCGCTAAAATTGTCTGTGATGGTTTAGATAAATGCGGTTACACCTACTGTACCGGCGACATTATGGCAACCAATCCGGATTGGCGTATGACTCGTACCGAATGGGAAGAGTGTTTTGCTGATTGGATTGATGACCCAAACCCTAAAGCCCTACTTAACGCCTCGATATTTTTTGACCTCGACGGTGTTTATGGTCGATTAAAATGGGCCGAGCACCTCAATGGGTTTATTGTGCGCCGTGCACGTAAGAACAATCGCTTCCTCGCCTGCTTAGCCCGCAATGCTATGAACCGCACTCCACCTCTCGGCTTCTTCAAAGACTTCGTGATGGAGAAAGATGGTCAGCATAAGAACTCCATCAATCTTAAACGTCGCGGAACTGCGCCACTCGCAGATTTGATTCGTGTGCATGCGCTCGCCGTTGGCTCTCGCTCTAAGAACTCTTTTGAGCGATTAGATGATATTCACGAGGCAGGCATTCTACCTAAAGGTAAAGCTCGAGACTTAAGTGATGCACTCGAATTTATTTCTATGGTTCGAATTCGCCACCAAGCTCTAGACGTTGAAAACAAGATTGATCCTGATAACAACATTGAGCCGGAAAACCTGTCAGATTTTGAGAGACGCAATTTAAAAGACGCATTCCAGATCCTAAGTAACGCGCAAAACTTCTTGAAGTTCCGTTACCAAGCCAGCAACAACTTTAAGTGAGGTGGCTATGCTGAATAAGATTATGTCTCCTCCCTCTATTGACTGGCAAACTAAGTTCAGCCGTAAGTTAGAGGTCGCGCAGAACCAGGCTTTAAAGCAATACTATCAAGCAGGAGTGCCCGCCCCTTCGACCCCACTCGAAGAAGTCACGTTTCTTGCTATGGACTTCGAAACAACGGGGCTTGATTCCGATCAAGATGACATCATTACCATAGGTACGGTGCCTTTTAACCTCAATCGCATTTTTATCAATCAGGCACAGCACTGGACTGTCAAACCTCGCAAGCAGTTAGCCGAAGAGTCGGTGGTCATTCACGGCATTACCCACAGCGATGTGCTGGACGCCCCAGATCTGATTGGCGTTTATGAAGAGATACTCGCTCAGATGGCAGGAAAGGTAATGGTGGTTCATTACCAGCGAATCGAGAGAGAGTTCTTCGACAAGGCGCTCAACGCACGAATTCGAGAGGGAATCGAGTTTCCTGTTGTCGACACGATGCACATTGAAACCCAACTACAGCAAAAAGCCAGCGGTGGGATTTTAAACAAGATAAGAGGTAAAAAGCCTGAATCAGTAAGACTAGGAGCAAGTCGCTCGCGGTATGGGTTACCGCTCTACACGCCACACCATGCATTGACTGATGCGGTGGCGACAGCTGAACTTCTGCAAGCACAAATTGCCCATCACTACGATAGGAGTATGCCTATCAGTCAACTATGGATTTAAGACGGCACACACATTAAAAAAGGGACGATATTCATCCCTTTTTCGTTTTAATATGATAAATGCGCTTATCGCTTCTCAGTACGCATACCCATTAGCAAGCTGACACACATCAATAGCAATACGAAGGTAAATGGCAACGCCGTTGAAATAGCACCTGCTTGAAGCGCTTGAACCGCCTCTGAGCCACCAATCCATAGCAGAGCTACTGCAATCGCACCTTCCATGAATGCCCAGAAAACACGCTGAATCACAGGCGCATCCACCTTACCACCAGCGGTAATACTGTCGATCACCAAGGATCCAGAATCCGATGAGGTAATAAAGAACACCAGAACAAGAATCACAGCAATGATAGATAGGATCGAACCAAACGGAAGTACATCGAACATTTGGAACATAGCCAGTGATACATCGGTAAGGCCTTCTGAACCTAGTTCACCAACACCGTTAATCACTTGGTCAATTGCCATACCGCCGAATGTCGACATCCAAAGTAATGTCACTGCTGTTGGTACTAGCAATACTGCCGTGATGAATTCACGGACTGTACGCCCTTTAGAAACACGTGCGATAAACATACCAACAAATGGCGACCAAGAAATCCACCAAGCCCAGTAGAATACAGTCCAACCTTGGAACCAAGCTTCATCTTCTCGGCCGTGCGGATTGCTTAATGGTACTAGGTTTTGCAGGTAAGCCATTAGTGTCGTACCAATATTGCCCACCACTAGCGCGTAGCCGATAAGTGCGACCAAAATCAGTAGTAGGAAAGCAACAATCATGTTGATGTTACTGATAACCTTTACGCCACCATCAATACCACGAAGTACCGAAACGACAGCAAGCATGGTCACTACTGTGATAACGACAATTTGTAGCCCTAGACCAGACTCAATACCGAACACATGATGAATACCACTTGCCGCCTGTTGAGCGCCTAAACCCAGCGATGTCGCCAAACCAAACAAAGTTGCCAGTACAGCAAGAATATCAACAATATGACCTGCCCAACCCCAAGCGCGATCGCCCAGAATTGGATAAAAGATTGAGCGAATAGAAAGTGGTAACCCTTTGTTGTAAGCAAAGAAAGCGAGCGATAATGCCACTACACCGTAAATTGCCCATGGGTGCAGACCCCAGTGGTACATTGTCGCACCTAGCGCTAATTTAGCCGCTTCAGGCGTATTTGCTTCGACACCAAGTGGCGTTTCATACCAACCAGTAAAATAGGCTACTGGCTCTGCGACACTCCAGAACATTAGGCCAATGCCCATACCTGCAGCAAACAGCATTGAAAGCCAAGAAAGGTAAGAGTAGTCAGCTGTAGCGTCAGTACCACCTAGGCGAATCTTACCTAGAGGTGAAACTATCAAAGCTAAGCAGAAGATAACGAAGATGTTCCCCGACCAGATAAACAACCAGTCAAAGCTACCTATAATCTGCCACTTAATTCCATCCAGAGTCGCTTTAGCAGACTCTGCATCCATAACCAGAACTGCAATCAAAAATACTGCAATCAAACCTGCACTCCAGCCAAACACTGGATTGTGCACATCGAATCCCCATTTCTGTACATTATCTTGACCGATTGTATAGTCGGTACTGTCAATACTGTACTTATCTATGCCTTTAGTCATCATTCCTCTCTAGCATCTGATCCTTAATGTGTATCAGCAAATCACTCTTAAATCATTAGAGTTAAAATTGATTTTTGTAACAATGCAATCTGATACAGCTCCCAATATTGTACGCTTCTTGTCGTTTTGTGCCAGTAATAAGCTGTTTTTTCGCCACAATTTAGGAAAATGGTGACCTGAACGATTGGATATTAATCAATTTGAGTTACACTCAAAATTCAATACTGTTTGAGTACTAAATAAGTACACTAAACCATAAACAAGAGAGGGCAAAAACAGTGTGAAAAATTGTGATAATTGAGACTTTTTTTCGTCGATTTTTTCAGGTATTTTTCGCCTACTTTTTTCCATCAACTCTCGACCAACCAAGGAAACGCATTGGAAAAGCACGAAGAAGTTCTGATCTCGATCCGCCAAATCATTCGAGCGATCGATTTACACTCAAAAAAACTCAGTAAAGAGTCTGGTCTTACTGGCCCTCAACTTATCCTAATGCGTTCGATTAAAGAGCTAGGTGAAGTAACCATTCGCCAACTTTCGGACCACACCAACATGAGTCAAGCGACGGCGACTACCATTCTCGATCGCTTAGAACGCAATGGGCTTGTACAGCGAGTGCGTAGTGTCAAAGATAAGCGTAAAGTTCATGCGTACTTAACTGAAAAAGGGCAAGCTCTATTGCTAGAAGCCCCAACCCCACTACAGCAAAGCTTTATCACCAAATTCCAGCGTTTAGAAGAATGGGAGCAATCGCTTCTGCTCTCTTCGGTTCAACGTATCTCTTCAATGATGAATGCGGAAGATATTGACGTGGCTCCTGTCCTCGAATTGGGTAGCATTACTAAACCTGAATAACCACCCAAGAATTTGCTTTCATCCTGCTTTGAGCATACGTTTATTGAACAACAATAATAAACTCTAACTAGCAGTCAAAGAGGATGTAATGGGTAAGAGTGATACATTACATAAGCAACATGACGAGGCGATACTCGACTTAACGCAACAAAAACAGTTGCTAAAGGTTATCGCCACTATAACGCTACTCGTGTTCGTACCACTCGGCATTAAGAACATTATGATTGGCGAGTTGATGCTAGGTATTGTACTGCTCGCCTTTGAAATTTCTCTGTTACTCGAAGTCACTGCCATTGTTTACAATAAGCAGACGTTTTTTAGTTATTACCTACCGCTTTCTCTACTCATCATATCCGCGATCTTAACCGTTGCTATTTTCGGTACACTGGGGACGTATTGGCTTTACCCAGTCGTTATCGGTATCATTTTTCTTCTGCCCAAACGTGAAGCCATCATTTCCAACGCAATTATCATTATTGCTTCAGGCTACGCAGCGACACTCCATGTCGACCATGGGATTACCGCTCGTTACGTCATCTCTTTGATTGTCACGGCGATCTTGGTTCACGTGGTTGTTGGAGCCGTACGTAAACTACAGGCTGACATGCATAACTTACTCGTCCGTGACCCTATGACTGGCGCATTTAATCGTCATGAACTAAACAGCTCCCTTGAAGACGCGGTTGAGCACTACTCCACTTCCACCATAGCAATCGTGGACGTCGATCGATTTAAGTACATCAATGACCGCTATGGCCATGATGTAGGAGACCGAGTGCTAATGGTGATTGTTAAAACCTTCAATCGCTATATGGGGCCGTCAGATAAGCTTTTCCGCTTAGGTGGAGACGAGTTTCTTCTTATCTTTCATGGTAAGGATCGGCTGCTTACTGAAGAGATCATGAACTATATCGCCAAAGAAATCAGGCATACTGTCCATGCTAACTCTACGGGGATAACCATCAGCGTTGGCGTCGCTGAATCCGAACCTTTTACTGAAACACGCGAATGGATGAAGCGCGCTGACCTAGCTTTATACGAAGCTAAACGTTTAGGACGTGACAAGGTCTCATACTATACGCCCTCTATGTCAGCGCAATTTGAACAACGTGAAATTGAAATATCTGGGCGCGCTAACCTCCGCTAAAAATTGGCAGCTCACTCCCCCCTTTGACTTGGCGAATGGCCAAATGGGTGTGTATGTCTTTGACGTTTTCTAAACGCTGCAACTTACGAGTGAAAGACTCATACCCTGCTAAATCATGACTTACCACTTCTAAAAGGTAGTCATAAGCTCCAGAAACGACATGGCAGCTAATCACCTCGTCCATTTCCTGAACTGCTTGCTCAAAGTCATCAATACTCGACGCTTGGTGATTGTTTAAGCTGACCTCGACAAACACTGTCATGCCCACACCAATAAGGTCTTTATTCAGGCTTGCACGATAATGTGCGATGATTCCAGACTCTTCAAGACGCTTAATTCTTCGCGCGCAAGGTGAAGCGGATAAACCGACCTTATCTGCGATATCCGCCGTAGACTGACGAGCATCTTGTTGAAGCAAACGTAAAATGTGCTTATCAATTCGATCCATAACTTATGCGCCTTTTTCTAGCATACTAATCACTTATATTGACTGATTCAGCCAATCTAGCTTCATATTGTAATGAATATTGCCAGATTTCGCCTCCAGATACGTCTCATAATGTTCACAAGTTAAATTTTGGTCACGTATGGATATGCTTTCTGGATATTTGGCAATGATTGCCACGCTATTACTTTGGTCTGGTTTCTTCCTTTCACTGAGAAGTGGAGCGCACTCAGAACTGCTCACAGCAGATATCGCGCTCACGCGCTTTATCATTCCCGGTGTCGTGTTGATCCCCCTCGTTTACAAAGCCAGAGAGGCGATCCTGGCGGTACCTAAACGCTATCTTCTCGGTATGTTTATAGGTAGCGGCTTACCTTACCTCCTGATCGCTGGTACGGGAATGAAATTCGCTCCAGTTTCTGATGGCAGTGCCCTTATCCCCGGCACACTCCCGCTTTTTGTGTCTGGAATAGCAGTATTGCTTTTTAAACAGCCACTCAGTACTCACCGACTTTTTGGATTAGCACTTGTGATTGGTGGTATCGTCACCTTTCTGATGCAAAGTGTTGGCAATGCTCATTCAGATTTACTGCAAGGTCAGATGCTGTTTCTTATCGGCAGCGCAATGTGGGCCACCTTCACTATTTGTGCCCGTGTCTCGAACCTAAATCCGTTAGCGGCCTCTGGACTAATCTCTCTGATGTCCATGTTAGCCCTCTGCGGTCTTGTTTTTGCAGGTGTACTCGACAGCTATCTCTATCAGCACAGTCCTATGGCGTGGCCATGGAGAGAGCTAGGTGGGCACATCATGCTGCAAGGCGTTGGGGCAGGTTTAATCGCTGCTTTTACTTACCTTCATGCTATATCAGTCTTAGGGGCTGAGCGCACCGCCGCATTTGGCGCAGCAACCCCAGCGGTTGCAACTCTGCTTGCGATTCCTGTTTTCAATGAGCACCCTTCGCCATTAAGCTGGCTAGCGCTGAGTCTTATTTGTGTAGGGAGTTTAATTGCGAGCAACATACTGATGAAAAAAGACACATCGCTACAGTATCAACCGCCATCATTTAAGTCGGGTGTTAAGTAATCCAACTAAGTGGTTATTTTTGATGTTGTGGTCTTAACTCGGTATAGTCCTGCACTTACTTAGCTATAGTGGACTCAGACATTGAAAACACCTTGTATCGCTGCCTGTAAAAATAACGAAGGGATCTGTAGTGGATGTCATCGCACGGTGGATGAGATTGTTAACTGGCGCCATCTTTCTGATCAAGAGCGCGATCAAGTGATGGCAAACCTGAACGGTAAAACTTCCACGCATAACTGCCCCTCATGCCATCAGCCTGCTCAATGTGACATCAGCCAAGGTAAGTCAACTTGCTGGTGTTTTGATATTGAAAAACGCGACACGTCAGATCTGCCAAAAACCGATACTTGCTTATGCCGCAAGTGTTTATCTAAGCTGCCAACTGCATAAAAGGCAGCTTTGATAGCATATAAATTTTGATAAGTTTTTCTAATCCATAATCAAAATTTTTATCTTGCTTAAGATCACACTTTTCGATTGCCAGACTCACCAACTCACTCTAATATCTCGCGCCTGATAGTTCCCTTTGTTTACTTTAATGATTAGCTTTGTTTACTCAAAGTTAGTGTTTTTTGCGCTTTGAATTTAGGTGTTGTAGAAATGTCTGCGTCTTCTCAAGTGATTAAATTAACCTTCCTGATCGCAATTTTGACTGCTGTTGGTCAAATGACTCAAACCATGTATGTGCCTTCCATTGGTCATATGGCGAGTGAGTTTTTAGTGACGCCTGCCGCCCTGCAAGCTGTGATGGCGTGCTACTTGATCCCTTACGGATTTTCGCAGTTTATCTACGGCCCATTGTCAGACAGATTAGGACGTAAACCAATCATCGTTGTTGGCTTGCTGATTTATGTTGTCGGCACTATCGTTGCTTTGTTTGCTCATAGCTACGATTGGTTTCTAGCGGGTAGCTTTATCCAAGGTCTCGGTATTGGTTGCGGAGGTGCTATGTCACGTACATTGACTCGCGATCTGTTTGAAGGCGCTGAGCTGCACAAAGTAAACAGCCTGATTAGCATGTGTGTGATTTTCTCACCACTAATTGCACCAGTACTTGGCGGCTACCTAACCGAAATGTTTGGCTGGCGCTCTAGCTACTTGTTCTTGGCTCTGTTTGGCATTGCCGTTGTCATTACTATGATGACCAGCTTTATGGAAACATTACCACGTGAAAAACGTCGCTATGAGAAAGTAACGAGCAGTTACCGTTATGTTCTGTCAGACCGTCGCTTTCAAGGCTATTTAATCTGCTTGGTAGCCACTTTTTCTGGTATTGCGATTTTTGAAGCTGCAGCAGGTGTTCTACTCGGTGGAGTTTTACAACTTCCTGCGACAATAGTGAGCCTGCTGTTCGTACTACCAATCCCTGGTTATTTGGTAGGTGCAGGTCTATCAAGCTACATCGCCAGTAAACGTAACGAGAAAAGCGCTCTTACGGTAGGCTTAGTCGCAATCATGCTCGGGTCATTGGTCATCTTGCTACCTGGCCTGCTTGGACATACTAATGCGCTAAGCTTAATTGGCGGTGCGACCGTTTACTTCTTAGGTGCTGGTATTTTGTTTCCTGCAGCAACGACAGGCGCACTATCTCCACTACCTTACCACGCAGGCACAGGTGGCGCGGTATTAGGAGGAATGCAAAACCTAGGCGCAGGATTAGCGACGCTAGGTGCGTCATTAATCCCAGCACCCGATCAAATGCCACTTGGGGTACTGATGTTAATGATGTCGGTATTAGCATTAATTGGCTTAATTCGCGTTTACCGAAAAAAAGATCCTTCCAACGAGATGCCATTGGCGATTTAAGCTAAGTACAAAAAAAAGGAGCTCAACGAGCTCCTTTTTTGTATCTCACATTTACCATTTCTTCATTAGTCGCCCAACTAAGTTGGGATGATATGCCCAGCTGTGGTCAAACATGGCCATCAACTCTGGGTTACCATACTTAGACAAGCTAATGGCATGAAAACGGTTCTTACGCGCTTTTAGCTCATCTACTTTGGCGATCATCTCATCTGACTGCTTAGGTGCAATAAAATCAGAAATCACCACTAAATCGGCATTCTTGTACTTATCACCACACATCAAGTCAATCGACTTCATGATAACCGGCGCAATGTCCGTACCACCGTGGAAGTTGTAGCTTAAGAAATCACTCGCTTCACGCAACCCGTCTTGTTTAGTTAACTCATAGGTAATCTGTTCGGTAGAGAACAGCATAACGTAACAATCACGGTCTTCAGCCAAAGCAATTTGCATTAACGCGTAAGCCATTGCCTTTGCACATTGCTCAGGAAACCCCGTCATAGAGCCAGAGGCATCGACACAAATAATGAAAGGCCCTTTTTCAACCTCTGCGTCTTTGTTATCAGGTTGCTGCGCACGAACCTTACGTAACGTTCTTGATTTGCCCTGCATACGATAGTTCATCAAGCGCTTATCGACGAGGTGTTTATAGAACACTACCTCAAGTTCAGGGTATGCCAAAAACATGGTTTCGTTTGGAAGTAGCTTGTTCAGATCATCGCTTTCATGAATACCGACAATATCGTCAGTCGCTTCATCGGCCTTCTCTTCCACCATTTGCGGCTCTTCAACTGGGGCACGATTAAGATCAGGATCGTTCACTTGACTCGCCATGCGACCAAGTTTTTCACTGATCTCTTGTAGCCCTTTGTTTTTCTTTAAGAACTCAGCATGGCGCTTCATAACCGTAAGATCAGATTGACTCAACTTGGCTGATGCCATATCCCAAAGGCGGCCAACACTGCCTTCGTCACCTTCTTCCGTGACTCTATCCATGCTTTTCATCGTTTCCATGCGTTGATAGAGATCTTTAAGAAGCTTTTCTTTGTTAGCTTCAAGCTCTGATACCTGCGCTTGTCGAATCGCATCAGAAAGGCTTTGATACCATTGATCGCAGAAGTAATGTGGGAACATTGGGTTACTCAGCCCTTTGTTCTTTTCAAGCAGTCGACGCGCTTGTAAGTAAAAAGCAGAGTGCCACTCTAGTTTTTTCAGAACTTCAGGGATTTCTTCAAAAAATCGCGCTTCATCCCAGTGAATCACTTCTTGATAAAGGGCGAGTTCTTGCTGAAAACGTTCCGTTTCACATACTTTGGTGATGCGCTTTTTCACACTGCCGCGCCATTTAAGCAGATGGTTTTTCACCGAGGTTTTCACTCCGCGATTTTCTGCCATAGCCATTACTTGCGAGCGAGCCATTAGGTCATTCACCGCTGTGTCAATGATTCCTGATTCAGCTATGGCTAGCGCTAAGTTTAAACCGTCTGCTCCTAACATACTGGCTCCTTAAGAGAAGAACTCGTCTAAGTGCTTAAAGCGGAAAACCGTACGTTCACATTCAGTTTTCGTCGATTCCAACACATGCTGAAGGTTCTGTAAGCTTGCTTCCATCGCCCTTGGCAGTTCTTGTTCAATGAAGCCGTGCGGCAATGCACCATGGAAATCAGAACGAACCTTACGCAAGTGATGCTCTGCAAGCTCTAACTGAGCCATAGCCTGCTCTGATTTGGTAAACCACTCTTGGAATAATGATGCATCTAGCCCTTTGTCAGTCACAATCGAAACCAACACACCCCGATTGGCAATATCTTTGATCACTAAGTTGTTGGCAGCATCAACATCGAATCTAAAGCGGCACATGTTGGTGTTTTGGTTTACATAACCATAGACGTCACCATGACCCTCTTTGATTACACGCTCCAGTTCATTCTTAGGAACGTACACCCATCGGCTATCGCCCTTCTCAGATTCAGTGACAGACATATTGCTTTGCAGCAGGACAAGTTTCACGAGGTCAAAGGTGCTGCCTACCTTGTAGCTTTTTGCATCAGAGATGTCGTAACTATTGATCTGCTGCTTTTTCAACAGTCCAGTGGTGGACTCCATCGACAGCATGACGCTCAGTTCAGACTCTAGTTCATCCTGAATGTCACTTAACTCTTCACGGCAGAGAGTGATTTGCTGTTCAACATCTTGCTGGTCAAACGCATGGTTGAGAGCAAACTGCTTAATTACACTACGAACTACGTCGCGTGATTCAGGGCTGTTCCACAAGCAATCTTGCAGTAATAAAAGGTCTAGCGGGTTGATTGCATCACGACCATTAAAATAGGCGCTCGCTTTAAGCAGTTTAACCGCCTTCTTCCAACGACGATCAGAGACATACATATCAGTATCTTCTGCTTCAACACCACTGGCTGCCGTGGCAGCGCTCTCTAGCAGACTCTTCAGCTCATACAACTTTTCAAAGACTGCATCAGACAGTTCAAGCTGTTCGATTTCAGATTGCCACTGATGGTACTCTTCATCTGTAATCGCTAAGCCTTCCGGAATTTTAGCTTCTTGCGCCGTTCCAACCGTCAGCATAGATTTGAAGTTCTGCTTGTTCTGAATTCGATTGACAAATACACGTACCAACATGCGGTCATATAAAGCTTCTAGACCACTATCTTCATCTGGAAGCTCATTCGATGCAGAGACCAACAGCCTCATTGGTACACGCTCAATATCGCTACCGTTTTTAAACGTTTTTTCGTTAACAACCGTTAACAGCGTATTAAGAATTGCTGGACCTGCTTTCCAGATCTCATCAAGAAAAACCACTTGTGCGGTTGGCAAGTAGCCTTCTGTTAAACGTACATAGCGACCATTATCTTTGAGTTCTTGAATGCTAAGCGGACCAAATACTTCTTCTGGAGTAGAAAAGCGGGTCATTAAGTATTCAAAGTAAGATGAGTTATCAAAAGCTTGGATAAGGCGCTTTGCAATAAGACTTTTTGCGATCCCCGGAGGACCTAATAAGAAAACACTTTCACCCGCCAAAGCAGCGAGTAAACAAAGTTTGATGGTCTCTTCGCGCTCATAGACACCGTCTGATAAGGCTTGAGCTAGTTTATTGATTCGTTCTGAGAGCAACGCTTTTTGTGAGTGAGACACTCGATTTGGGCTAATCATTTCGCGCTCTCCTAAGGTTAACCTGATTGTGTGTATGTATAATTTTATACATTTGTTATCACTCTGTTACAAGTGTAATTTGTAGTTTGGACAAATCTTTATAACAGATGAAGTTTTTGCGTAACTCGTTGAAAACAATGTTTGCACTTTTGAGAGATCTATCACCTATAGCGTATGGGGTTTCGTGGACTATTCACGAGAATACGCTTTATCTACAAAGCATGAGACTGTAAGGTAACTTCTGTCTGGAGCTAGGACTAAAATAAGAATCAAATGGAAAACACAACTAAGACGATCCACTCGTGGAAACGTATCTCTTTAATAGAAGAAGCGATCCCCCTTCCTAATGGTAAAAAAGTCACTCATACCACTATCTCTCATCCTGGTGCTGCAGTGATTTTGCCCATTGACGACAATGGTCACATCATTGTTATCAATCAATACCGCCCATCTCTTAAAAAGTGGTTATTAGAATTACCTGCTGGCACATTAGAGCCAAACGAACCCATTGAGTCCTGTGCACATCGAGAGCTTGAAGAAGAGACTGGTTACAGCGCTAAAAGCATGGTATCTCTAGGGCAAGTAACGCCTCTGGCGGGATTTTGTGATGAGATTCAATATCTGTTCGTTGCAAAGCAGTTAACCCAAACTAAGCGTTACCAATGCGATGAAGATGAAGTCATCGATGTACTTTCGCTATCAGTAGAACAACTCGAACAAAAAATCATTGATGGTGAAATCACCGATGCGAAAACTATCGCGTGTTTGAGTAAAGCAAAGCTGTGTGGATATATTTAGGAGACAAGATTATGGATTTTCGTTCAGATACGGTAACTAAGCCAACAGAGGCTATGCGCAAAGCAATGGCCGAAGCACTTGTCGGCGATGATGTATATGGTGACGACCCTACCGTAAACGAACTAGAGCAATGGGCAGCTGAAAGACACGGATTTGAAGCGGCACTCTATACGACCTCGGGCACTCAGGCCAACTTACTCGGTCTTATGGCCCACTGTGAACGCGGCGACGAATATCTATGTGGCCAACAGGCCCACAACTATAAATACGAGGCGGGAGGCGCTGCGGTATTAGGCTCTATTCAGCCTCAACCGATCGAAAATAACCCAGATGGCACGTTAGATTTTGCTAAGCTGAAAGCGGCCATTAAGCCTGACGATTCACACTTTGCTCGCACTAAGCTACTGAGTTTAGAAAACACCATTAATGGTAAGGTGCTGCCACTCTCCTACTTGGCAGAAGCAAGAGAATTCGTCAATCAACATGGCTTGTCACTTCACCTAGATGGTGCTCGCGTATATAACGCTGCAGTCGCGCTCGATGTTGACGTCAAAGAGATTGCTCAACACTTCGATTCCATGACCATCTGTCTATCAAAAGGATTGAGTGCGCCCATCGGCTCTCTCCTTCTTGGTAGCAAAGCCTTTATCGCCAAAGCTCGCAGGCTGCGTAAAATGGTGGGGGGCGGTATGCGCCAAGCTGGTATTTTGGCAGCGGCAGGCAAACTGGCATTAACTGAACAAGTCACACAACTGAATGTTGACCATCAAAACGCCAAGAAGCTAGCGCTAGGGCTTAGTGCATTAGACGGTTTCCATGTTAACCCTGATTTCGTTCAAACTAACATCGTCTTTGCTAAATTGGATGACAGTATCGAAATCAACAAGATTGCAAACCTGCTAGCTGAAGACGGAATCACTGTGTCACCGGGCAACCCGATTCGTTTCGTGACTCACAAAGACGTCTCAAGCGCAGATATCGACCTATTACTGAGTAAACTTGCGCAATACATCAAATAATCTCACTTGAGCTTCCCCCTAGGGGAAGCTTTATTCTTTTGCGTAGCCATATTGATCGAGATGTATCTATGAAACGCATCCTTCTACTACTATTAGCTCTCCCTTCCATCGCATTAGCAAACAACGATTTCGGTAACGCTGAACTTGGAAAAGTCAAAGCGCCAAGTTGCGTCTTCTGCCATGGTTCTGATGGCATAGCATCCAACCCTGCTTATCCGCATCTAAAGGGCCAAAATGCTCAGTACTTGTTTCAATCTATGAAAGATTATCAAGATGGACATCGCTCAGGCGCGTTGGCTGACATGATGAAAGCGCAACTTTCTCGGCTCAATGACCAAGATCTCAAAGATATTGCCGCCTATTTTGCTAGTCAGTAGTACAAGCTATAAAGTCGAATAATGATGAACATCACGATTATTGATACGTTATAACATTACCAATCGATGTCATTCGCATTATTGCATGCAAGATAAGATGAATTTCATATAAATCCTATAATCGTAAGCCGAAGATCTCATGCACTCATTTATAGGGACGAACAATGAAATATAGCCCATTGGCACTAGCCTTCCTGTCAGCAGTGGTTGCTTCAGGGTGTACAACACAAACTTCGAATGAAACGCCATTCGACCTTACGATTTTACATATCAACGATCATCACTCTCATTTAGAACCTTCCACACAGAAGCTCAATCTCGCGGGTCAATCGACTTACACTGAAGTGGGTGGATTTCCGGCACTGATTAGCGCTCTAAATCAGCGTACAGAAGCTAACGAGAACGTGTTAAAGCTTCATGCCGGTGACGCCATCTCTGGCACGCTTTACTACGCGCTATTTAAAGGTGAAGCCGATGCTGCGATGATGAATCACGCTTGCTTTGATGCTTTTGCACTTGGTAACCATGAATTTGATGATGGTGATGCAGGGCTAACACAGTTCTTAGATTGGATGAATGAGGGTGAGTGCTCAAAAGAGACAGAAGTACTAGCAGCTAACGTGATTCCAAAGCAAGGCGTCTCTCCTCTAGCAATGCACTCTGCCAACGATTACTTTAAGCCCTATACAGTAAAACAATATGGTGAGCATCAGATTGGTATCGTCGGTATTGATATTGCTGACAAGACAATGAACTCATCGAACCCAGATGAAACCACTCAGTTCTTGAACGAAGTTGAAACGGCACAAAAGTACATCGACGAGCTAGTTGCTAAAGGGGTGTCGAATATCGTGCTATTGACTCACTATCAATACTCGAACGACCTCCAGCTTGCAGAGGCTCTCACTGATGTAGACGTCATCATCGGTGGTGACTCACATACTCTATTGGGCGATTTCGCTGCTGTAGGCCTAAAGAGTGAAGGAGCTTACCCGACATTAATGACGAACAAAGATGGCGACCAAGTGTGTGTCGCTCAAGCATGGCAATATTCACAAATTCTTGGTGAGTTGTCGGTTTCTTTTGATGGTAAAGGCAAAGTCGCTGCTTGTAATGGTACACCGCATCTATTGATCGGTTCCGAGTTCAAACGCAAAGACGAAAATGGTAAAAAGCAAACACTTGAAGGTGCCGAATTGGCCGCAGTGTTGGCTGATGTAGAATCCCAGCCTAATCTTATTCAAGTTAAACCCGACGCGGCAACACAACAAACCTTATCCGCCTTTACACAAAAGCTCGATGTTATGAAGGATCAAGAGATTGCACAATCTTCTGAGCTACTGTGTTATGAGCGCGTTCCCGGTCAACAAAAGCACAATGGTGCAGACGGCTGTGATACACACACTAACCTTCACGGCTCTCAAGTGGCCGACCTTGTAGCGCAAGCATTCTTAGCCCAAACCAAACGTGCCGATGTTGCGATTCAAAACGGTGGTGGCGCTCGTGCAAACATCCCACAAGGTAAGTTCACCGTAGCGGGAGCAACAAAAGTGCTGCCATTTAGTAACACTATGGTAAATCTGCAAATGACTGGGGCGGAGGTTAAGAAGGTACTGAATGAAGCCGTAGACAAAGCTTACGCAGAATACGTCGATAACAGCGCTAAAGGTTCAGATGGTGCCTACCCTTACGCTGCGGGTATTCGATATGACGTTGACTTTAACCGCCCACAAGGACAGCGCGTTCACAATGTAGAAGTCAAAGCTAAAGGAGATGGCAGTTGGTCTAAATTGAGCAACGACAGAGAGTTGATTGTCGTGACCAACGATTACATCGCGGGTGGTAAAGATGGCTACATTACCTTTGGTGAAGTCTCTGCTGATAAGTCGAAATACGAAAATACGCTAAAGCTCTATACGGAGACCTTTATCGATTATGTTCGTGACCTAGCAGCAAACGGTAAGAAAATTGAAGCTGTTGCAGAGCAAGACCGCAGCACCCAAACATTCACTCCAAAAGCAAACTAAACGCGAACAAAATGGCCAAGGTCATTACCTTGGCCATTTTTAAAATCTCTATAAATCAGCACACACTGACTAGGTACGATAAAGCACTTTTACGACATGCCAACCGAACTTGGTTTTCACTAGATGAGGAACCAATGTTTCGCCAGAGAAGCATACTTTGTCGAACTGTGGAACCATCTGACCTTTACGAAATTCTCCTAAGTCACCACCCTTTTTACCCGATGGGCATGTTGAGTATTTCTTCGCGAGAGTCTGGAATTTTGCGCCTTTCTTAAGCTGCTTGATAATGTCTTCTGCTTGCTCTTTGTGCTTCACTAAAATATGAAGTGCATGCGCCGTATTCGCCATGATGGTGCCTCTAATAATGACTGAGTTTGCGCGGATTGTACCCGATTAAAATGAGATCTTCACCCCAGTGATTTCACCACCTAATTATCAATGCTCACCTTATCGACAATTAAAGGCAAAATTGACGTACATCCATTGATCATCCGAGTAAATCCGTTACCATTTATAAAAATAGTCGCACATACGAGAAACCCATGGCAAAACCAGTAAGTAAAGCAAATCAGTCTCAAGGTATGCTGATGTTTACTTTAACCAACAGTAAACAGTTGTTCGCTATTGGTACTCTAAAAGTTAGAGAAATTGTGCCATTTCAGCCGACAACGCAAATCCCCTACTCGCACCATCATGTAATTGGAACGGTCACCATACGTGATAAAACAATTCCTGTTATTAACATGCCTGCCGCAATCGGCTTTCGCCCTATTCAGCCAGAGGAATATGACTCCTGCTATTTGATAGTAACCGACTGCTTGCGTACTGTGGTTGCTTTTATGGTGCGTTCGATTGAAAAGATCATCGAGTGTGACTGGAAATCTATAGAGTCCGCGCCCAAAAGTGCGGGTTCTAATGTGTTCGTTACAGGTATTACGCGATTTCAAGATCAAATCGTTCAGATGTTGGATGTAGAGCTGCTGCTATCAAAAATTTATCCGCAGTATGAATCAACCAATATCCCAATGCTGACAGATATAGAGCGGGAGAGACTGAAAGCGCTTAATATTTTGCTTGTGGACGACTCTTCTATTGCACGCAAACAGCTGTCTGATGCACTAGATAGCATTAACATCTCGTATCAGATATGTAATAACGGCTTAGACGCTCTTGATCTAATGCGCAGTGAAGCTTCTGCCAACAGACCGATTGATCTACTTGTCAGTGATATCGAAATGCCAGGCTTAGATGGCTATGAGCTCGCTTTCGAGACTCAAAACGATCCTGAGCTCAAAAATAGTTATGTGATTCTTCATACTTCTCTTTCGAGTGAGATCTGTGTTGACCGGGCACAACAAGTAGGCGCCCATGAAGCACTAGAAAAATTTAATGCGGGTGATTTGATCCAAGCTATGCTGCGTGGAGCCAGCAAGCTAGAATCGGGAAATGTTCGAGAAGAAATGCCTGAAGGTGTCTGATTAACATCAACTTTTAGGTTGTCGTACCTGCTTAAAGCTGATTGAATGTTTCACTCACAAATGTCAGCATATACTTATGCTAAAGTTCATACTAATAATGAATAACTCACTCTAAAGTGATACTGAACAAACATCTAGATTAGAAATCCGCTACTCTTAATGTACAGGGTGTCGAGAAAAGAATATTCCTAAGAAATGACAGACGACGACTTCAAGAAATCGACGGCTAACCTTAAAAAAGCTGTCCCGCTAATGATGAAAAACCACGTAGCCGCCACACCGGCTAACTACGCTTTGTGGTACACCTACGTGGATAACGCGATTCCTCAGCTCAACCGTGAGTTAGATAGTGTCGTGGAAAATTATGGTATCTGCCCACCTGCTGCCGGTGAACAACTCTACAACAACTATGTCGCGAGTCGTTCTGAGACCGATATGATGGAGCTGCGCTCCAATATAGAAATATTGGTCAATGAAGTCGCGAGTTCAATGACGGACACTCTGACAGACACATCTCATTTTTCTCAGCTTATCGACAAGAGCTTTGACAATCTAGAACGTGTCGAGGGCGAGGCTGTTTCGATGGACGAAGTGATGACTGTCGTACGTCAACTTGTCGCTGAATCCAGAGAGATCAGGCATTCAACTCGCTTTCTCAATAATCAGCTAGAAACGGCAACCAAAGAGATCAACCTACTTAAAACTCAACTCGCTGAAGTACAGCAAGACGCACTATTTGACGCACTCACGAGCTTGTACAATCGCCGCGCATTCGATAATGATATCAGTACATTAACCCGTTCTGAGCAGAAAATGTGTTTGATTCTAGCAGACATCGATCACTTTAAATCATTCAATGATACCTATGGTCACTTGTTCGGAGATACGGTTATCAAAGGCATTGCAAGAAGATTGCATTTAAGCTGCCGCGACGGAATTCAAGCCTACCGATTTGGTGGTGAAGAGTTCGCCTTAATTGTACCGAACAAAACGTTACGAATTGCACGTCAATTTGGAGAGAGCCTGCGTAGAGCGGTAGAAAAACTTTCAATCAAAGATCGTCGAACCTCTGAACAAGTCGGTAACATCACCATTTCTATGGGTGTGGCTGAATTTCAGCCGGGGGAATCTGCTGAATCGCTCATCGAACGAGCCGATAAACTGCTTTATGAAGCAAAAGAGCTAGGACGAAATCGCGTGATGCCTATATAGGCTAAAGAGATGTCTAAAAAGGCCCTTAGCACAGCGCTAGGGCCTTTTCGTTTTAACCATCGCTAGTGATTGCACTGATCAGTTCTTGTTGAACCACTTCTGCTTTATCGTTGTCAATCTGACAAGTGCCAGCAGCCTTGTGCCCACCACCACCATACTTGAGCATTAACTCGCCTACATTGGTCTTAGAGCTGCGATCAAAAATCGACTTACCGGTAGCAAACACCGTGTTTTGTTTTTGGAAGCCCCACATTTTGTGAATTGAGATGTTACATTGGGGATATAACGCATAGATGATAAAACGGTTTCCAGCGTATATGACCTCTTCTTCGGTTAAATCGAGAAAGATGAGGTTGTCATACACCGTCGCACAACGCTGGATCTGCTCCTTGAACAAATTTTCATGCTCTCGATACAAATCAATACGTTCTTTGACATCAGGAAGATCGAGCAACTCATCAATTGAATGATTTTTGCAATACTCAATCAAATCCATCATCAACGCATAATTGGAAATGCGAAACTCTCGAAAGCGGCCAAGGCCAGTTCGCGCATCCATCAGGAAATTCAATAGATTCCAGCCCGTCGAGTCTAGAACCTCATCTCGATTAAACTGAGCCGAGTCACCCTTATCTACCGCCTCCATCATATCTTCCCATTCGGCTGGAAAAACTTCTCTCCCCCCATAGTGCTCCCAAACAACCCGAGCCGCAGAAGGCGCATCTGGGTCGATAATATGATTTTCATACCTTTCTGGATTGCGCAATAATTCCGATAGGTGATGATCAAATACAAGATGCGCCTGCTTCACATAAGGCAAGTTAGTTACTATATCATTGGAGGTTATCTCAATGACCCCATCTTGCATGTCTTTTGGGTGAACGAACTTTATGTCGTCGATGAGATCCAATTGCTTTAACAGTACTGCACACACTAGACCATCAAAGTCGCTTCGCGTAACAAGTCGATATTTTTGCTCCGACATCTGGCACTTCCTATGCTTCGTCTTTTTATTAAAGGATACGTAATACGAACGTACTAGGCTGCTACCTATAGCTTTGTTGTATAACTCCTTTTAATTTTAGACATCACTAACCTTTTAACAAACTCTAGACAGAGTTTTTCGTTCCTTGCTCTATACTCGATATGCTACTAATTGATTCAATATAGGTTTAATTATGAAGAAAACGTGTTTTGCTCTAGTTGCTGCCAGTGTTGCTGTTCTAGCGGGTTGTGCCAATGAACCTGATGAGTATGAAGTAAAAGATTACACTTCGATGGCAAACCCTGCTGCTGTGTATTGTGTGCAGCAAGGTGGTGAACTTGAGACAGTGACCGAGAATGAAGAACGTGTCACATACTGCCAACTACCAAATGGCGAACGCGTTGAAGAGTGGGATTACTACCGCCAAAACCATAAAGAGCAATAGACTGGCTCAGCGGGGAAAGAGAGACATTCTGTCGCCCTCTTTCCTCGTAATCCATAGCGCCTCAGAGCTTTGACATACCTTGCCGCTCTGGATCGTATTGTCGATTGAGGCTAGTTAAGCACTGGTCCAATATTCGTAGCTGGTCTATCACTTCCATTGGTGTTGCTGAAGGACTTGTCTTCTCCACTGCATTTTCGATCAGTGCTAAGGTTTTCAAGTCACTGTGCTCAGATAAAAGTTGTTTAAGCTCTTGAATTGCCGCCATCGCGATTTGATAAGGCTGCTGTCTTACTTGCTCTAATGGCCTGGTAAAAGTTCCGCTCTTCACACCCTCTAAATAGACTCTATAAGTCGTGAGCTCATCCAGCCGCAAGAATGTTTGACCCAATGGGGTGATATGGGGATAAGGCACACAAACATGTGCAGCGAGAGACATAGGGATATTGAGCTTTAAGCCACTCTCTGCGCAGCGACTTTTCAACGTACGAAGTAAACCCTGCTCATCCATCAAAGTTTGTATTTCGAATATCCTTTTCAGATGATAATCATTCGAGACAAACTGGACATTCACTTTCTGCCCACTCCTACATAACTGACTTGCTATCAATTTATCTGCGGCATTTTGGATGTTCTCGATAGTGTTGGTGGATGTGTCTTCAAGAATAATGTTTGGAGGCAGTTCACCCTCATAACAAAGCTTAAAGTAATCAAACATAGCCTGAGCTTCTGTTTGCGTTTGCCCATCCGTCGCCCCACCGCAGAAAATAATCGCGCTCTGCTCAAGCTGAAGGCTTTGTATGGCTGTCGTTAATGCTTCTACCCTTGTTCTGCCCTCAAGTGTTAGCGCATTGTTGAATAGGCGCTTACCTAGGACGAGCACCACATTAATAATGTTCATTATTTATCCATGTCTCAATTATTCCTACTGAGTTACACATAAACTGTACAAGCATTCACTTTGTCGTTAGCTTATCAGAGGTTAATATTTTGTTAACATCCCGCATGCAAGACGTTATCTCCACTTGCGTGCCATACTTGTAAATAAAAGAGCCTGAAAGACAGGCCACTACAACAGGAAGTAAAGTTTATGCTGTCGATATTTGATATTTTCAAAGTGGGGGTTGGGCCTTCAAGCTCTCATACCAACGGGCCTATGCTCGCAGGTTATCATTTTACTCGCCTTCTCGCTTCATCCATAACCAAAGTTAACCGTGTACAAGTGGATCTTTATGGTTCTTTATCGCTCACCGGTAAAGGGCACCATACCGACAGAGCCGTGATCTTAGGATTACTAGGTAATAAACCAGACACGATTAAAATGGCCAGTGCAAAGCAAGCGCTTGCAACGACAATACAGGAAGGTTATCTGATCCTTGCGGGTGCTCACACCATCGATTTTAGCTATGAGAGCGACATCTTGTTCCATAGTGATAATCTACCTCTGCATGAAAATGGAATGACGATTACGGCTTATGACTCGCTCGGCAACCAGCTAGCTATAGAAACTTACTACTCTATCGGTGGTGGGTTTATCGCCACAGCAAAAGAGCTCGAAGAGGGCGGTAGCGCGAACAGCGTTGATGTTCCATTCCCATTCACGAGTGCGGACGAAATGCTAGAAATGGCCGAGACAAATGGCCTTAGCCTTGGCGGTATGATTTTGCAGAATGAGGTCAACTTCTTTAACGAAGAAGAAATCACGCGCAAGGCTGAGCAAATCTGGAAAGTAATGTCTTTGTGTATGCAACGCGGTTTCGAGACCGAGGGAATCTTAGAAGGTGGTCTCAACGTCACAAGACGCGCACCTAACTTACTGAAAAAGTTAGAAGCGAATGCATCAATTGAGAACGATCCTATGGAAATCATGGATTGGATCAACCTGTTTGCTTTCGCTGTCAGCGAAGAGAATGCAGCTGGAGGCCAAGTGGTGACTTCCCCTACCAACGGTGCGGCTGGCGTGATTCCTGCAGTACTCATGTATTACCACCGCTTTATCAAAGAACTTGATACAAAGCAGCTCAAAGATTTCCTTGCTGTAGCGGGCGCAATTGGCATCTTGTACAAGACTAATGCTTCAATCTCTGGCGCAGAGGTCGGCTGTCAGGGTGAAGTGGGAGTGTCGTCCTCAATGGCAGCAGCTGGCTTAACAGCGCTTCGTGGTGGCAGCAACGAACAAATCTGTATTGCGGCAGAAATTGCCATGGAGCATTCACTCGGTATGACGTGTGACCCAATCGGTGGCCTAGTTCAAGTTCCATGTATTGAGCGTAACGCAATGGGTGCGATGAAAGCCATCAATGCTTCACGTATGGCGCTTAAGCGTACCAGTAAGTGTCTTATCTCTCTCGATAAAGTCATCGCGACCATGTATCAAACCGGTAAAGACATGAATAAGAAGTATCGCGAGACCTCTTTAGGCGGCCTAGCCGTTATCCATATGGCTCCGCCTTGTGAGTAAGCGGCTTAAGCTACTTTACCTGAGCTAATTAAAACTGTGCCTTAACCAGTCGAAAAACTGAATAGCTATCGAGTTCGATGGGTTATGGCACAGAACATAATGGTTTGTTTCACAAGGAACCGTCCACTCTCCAACCGTCATCAACTCGCCCTGCTTTAGTTGGTCTTCAACCAGTACATCTTTGACTAATAAAATACCCAACCCGCATACCGCCGCTTCCACCGCGAGAAGTGTGTGGTCAAAATGGAGCTTTGGTTTCACCCAGTCATCGCAATAGCCGACTTGATTGAACCAGTAGCTCCAATTTTCTCTATATCCCGAGGTTGAGATCTTTTCAACGTTAGCAATATGCGCTAACTCCATCACGCTGTGCTGCTTTAAGTAACTCGGAGAAGCCACTAGCACCCAATGCTCTTCAGTAAGCTGTTCTGTAAGTTGGCTTTCTTTCGGTAACATACCATTGATGATTTCAATATCAGCAGTTTGACTTGTATTTGGATACGGATTGGATGTGGTGGCAATCTTAAATTCTAAATCTGGGTTAAGTCGCTTAAATTCCGTAAGCCTTGGAATAAGCCACTGATGGCAAAAGCTTTGAGCGACATTAAGTGTGAGTAAGTTCCGCCTCTTGCGCTCAAAAAGTTGCTCTGTTCCAACCGACAATGCGTCAAACATTTGTGTTAACAAAGGCAGGTAGTATTGCGCGTCATCCGTGAGTTTCAGCCTAGAGCCACTGCGTTCGAACAAGGTTGCCTCTAAATAGTGTTCCAGCTGTTTGACCTGTTGGCTCACCGCAGCACGCGTTACATTCAATTCTTCAGAGGCTTTGGTCAGGCTTTGTAACCTCGCGGCAGACTCAAACGCCTTCAGCGCATTGAGTGGCGGTAAAAATCGTTGCGAGTGTTGTGTAGGAGCGTTGTGAGACATAGATGGGTGCTTTAATAAAACAAGTCCCCATCTTGCCAACAAAATATGACAATGGCGTTAAGTCACCTTGTCTGCTTTACCTGCTGCACCTGCAAACTTAGCTAGCCATTTATCTAACAACTTAGGTTTCTCTTCCCTGTCTTCGGCGTCTTCTTTCCTGCGCACCGCATTTCTCACCATCATCGCTCCTAGCCAACGAATCGGCTCTGGTGGAAAATGACCTAATGGACCTTGAGCTAAACCACATTGTGACCAAACATCTTTTCGTTCTAACACCAGAGAGGTAAGAATCTTGGCACCAATTCGGGTCTGAGCAACCCCATTACCGGAGTAGCCGAAACCATAGAATATGTTCTTCTGCCCATCTAAATTGCCAAAGAACGGCAAGCCTGTCACAGAGCGATCAGAGCCTCCAGTCCAGCTATAAGCGAACTGAGACTGGTTTAGTTCAGGAAACAGATTAGCAAAAGAGCGCGAGAGCAAATCGACATATTGGCTTTGCTTGTTAAACATAGGGTCAACACGATTAGCAAACGAGAACTGATTGCCCCCTTTACCTAGCATTAAACGCCCGTCTCGGGTATCTCGGTAGTAATGAACAAAGATCCTTGAGTCGACGACAGCAGCCCCCTTTTTGAGTCCGCTTTGTTTTAGCTGCTTTTCTACGGGGTCAGTAATCACCATGTCTGAAGAGACAACAACAATGCTGCGTTTGAACTGCTTAAAATGCTCCACCATCCAAGCGTTTAACCCTAAAACAACCTTATCTGCGTAGATCTTTCCTTGCGGGGTATGCACAACCGCAGGCTCTCCAAAATCGAGCTTCTCCATCGCACTGTTTTCGTATACCTTGATTCCAAGCTGAATCGCCACCCGACGCAAGCCTCGCACGAGCAAGGCCGGTTGCACACTGCCAGCAGCAGGAGAGAAATATCCTTCAAGGTGTTGCTTCGAGCCAGATGATGAACGCAGTTCTTGTTCTGAACAGACATTCCAACTGTTGCAAGCGAGTTGATCCAATTGCTCAACGACAGGCTTCATCTGCCCCTGCTGTGCTGAATTAGTCGCGGTATAGTAAGTGCCGCTACGATAAAGATGCGCATCAATATTGTGCTCAAGACAGAATTGCTCAATGTCATACACAGCCTGCTCAGACTCTTCCACCAGCCATTTAGCCTGTTCCTCACCAAACAGGCGCTTGAGCGTTGGGTATTTGGTTGACCATGTCAGCATACAGCCACCGTTAGCGCCAGAAGCGCCACTGCCACACAACCCTTTATCTATGACTACGATATCAAGCTGAGGTTGTTGCTGTTTGAGCATAATCGCAGTCCAAAGCCCTGTATAACCTCCTCCAACGATCGCCACATCGGCTGAAATGTCCGTAGTGAGAGTTTGAGTATCGAGCGGCTGCTCCATTTCTAGCGCTTGTTTGAACCAATAAGATAGATGAGATGACATGTTCATTTCCTTCATTTTGTCTCTGAAGAAAATGTATCGCGCCTTGATCCAGACGCACAGCGAGGATTTGTTACGCTGAGCGTAAGGTTTACTAACGCAAAAGGCGCGGTATTCACCGCGCCTTTATCCTAGGGTCTTTTGAGCTAATTTGAGTGAATTAAATCTTATCGACCATAGCAAAGGTTGCCGTCAGCATATCGTGACCAAACTTAACGCTGCGCTCTGGCGACCAACCGTAAAGCGGGTCTGGGTAGTCGTTATTATCTTTAAATGGCATCTCAACGGTGTATGACAAACACTTGAACTGCTCGCCCACCCAGTTAGACCCAACGGTCAAATTCGCCTTACCCGGTTCATCTTTATCGTAACCATGCTCGTCTTGGAATTCTGGCGTAACCGTATGAAGCACTTGTTTGAATGCCGTTTCTAGCTTTGCCAAACGCTCATCATAAGACGGAATGCCTTCAGAACCTGCAACAAAGTTGAAAGGAATCGCTTCGTCACCGTGGATATCTAAGAACATATCAACACCCGTTTCTAGCATGCGCTCTCGCACCAAATAGACTTCCGGGCTGCGTTCCATTGTTGGAGACTGCCATTCACGGTTTAGGTTCACGCCAATCGCATTGCAGCGCAAATGCCCACGAATCGCACCATCTGGGTTCATATTTGGCACAACATAAAGCACTGCGTTTTCAAGAAGTGCACGAGCCGTGGTATCGTCTTCATCCAACATGCGTTGAATAAAGCCTTCCATAAACCACTCCGCCATGGTTTCACCAGGGTGCTGGCGAGCGATTAGCCAGATTTTCTTTTTACCTTCTTCTGGCTCACCAAATGTCAGTAGGCTCATATCGTTACCATCTAACGTGCTACCAAGTGTTTCAAGTTGACAGTGATGAGCACTCTGCGCCATGTGAAGCAAGTCAAGATGGCGATCATATGTATAAGGTGCAAAATAAGCGAAATAGATAGAACCACGCTCAGGGATAACGTTGAATGTTAACGTATCACCATCAAACTCGGCAGGAATACGGAACCACTCTTCACGGTCGTAAGATGCGACAACGTCATAACCGCTCCACCCTTCTGGATAGGCCGAGTTCTTTAGATCTAGCAATTGAATAGTATGAGATTGCTCTGCTTGAGTCTCTAGGCGAAAGTGAAACCATTGATAAAACTCTGACTGATTGTCATTGGGAATCTTGAGTTGAATCTGATCTTTGTTCTCGATGCTTACGACTTCGATGCTGCCACTATCGAAATTACTAAAAATCTTCATGCTTACATTCCTTATACATTTACGTAGCAATGCAGGAGGCTAGCACAGTTCTTGGAAGTTAAAAATCTCTTTAGAGCACTTTATCGCACGGAATATTTGCCAAAAATATCCCACGCAAACGTTTTGGATCAAACTCATTATAAAAATTTATGCGAAGTTGAGAAAAAATCGTGCATAGAAAAGTAATTCTGCGATAATTGTTTCAATTTATAACATAGCACAAATGATAAAATAATCAGATGTTAACTCTGTGTTATATCAATAAAAAGAGAATATTATGTGGAATAAACTCAATAAATCAATGATGTTCTGCCAAGCAATGTTTGGCTTATCATTCTATGGTGTGATGGTTATCTTGACCCGTTTCTTCTTAGAAGATCTAGGGTATAGCGAAGCAGACACCATGATGGTTGTCGGGGCGTTCTCATCCATCGGCCCACTTTTCGCTATCGCCGGCGGCTTTATTGTCGACAAATTTCTTGGCGCATACCGCTCACTCACCATTGCTTATGGTGCATTCGCTACCGGATACACCTTACTCGTATTGGGCGCGTCAACAACAAATATCCCAATGAGCTTAGCAGGTATCGCACTCGCAAGTTACGCACGTGGCTTAATGTCTCCTTCTTACCCAAGTCTTTACAAACGCACCTTTGCTTCAGAAGAGGACTTCGAGAATGGCTACCCTGTAAACTACTCGGTCAACAACGTGGGCGCATTGTTAGGTCAATACCTGTTCCCAATGTTCGTACTGGTGATCGGTTTCCACGGAAGCTTCACGCTATCTGCAGTCATGGCAGCCTTTGCGTTTGCAGTACTTGTTATCTTCAACAAGCAACTTGTTGGCGCGGCCACTGAGATTGATCAAGAGCCAGTCAGCGCTAAAAACTGGGCAGCATTCTTAACGGTTTCTGTTGCAATGGTTGGCTTAGTATTCTTCATGTTCTCTAACATGGATATTGGTCAGAACATCGTTTACGCCATTGGCGCAGCGGCCATCTTGTACTTCATCTCGTTGATGTTTAAGTCAGGCAAGTCAGACGCGCTGAAGATGGGTACCATCCTAATCATGACAGTGCTAACAACATGTTTCTTCGTTTACTACGGTCAGATGATGACATCAATGACAATGGTAACGATCAATACAATGCGTGGTGATCTATTCAACCTGATCCCAATTGCACCAGAAGCATCCATGGCAATGAACCCTCTGTGGTGTATTGTTGCCGGTCCTGTTATTGCTATGACCTTCTCTTTTCTTGAGAAAAAAGGCATCAATTTCTCAACCGCAACTAAGATTGGTTTTGCCTTTATCTTTACAGCGATTGCTTTTGGTATCCTGACCATGGCGGTGATGAACATTGGTGAAGATGTAGTAATTCGCCCTGAAGTCTTCCTAGCGATTCACTTCTTCCAAGCATTCGCAGAAGTTATTGTCGGTAGCCTTGTGGTTGCGTTTATCCTTTCGGTAGCGCCAAAACATATCGAAGGTTTCTCTGTATCACTATTCTCTGTTGCAATGGCACTAAGTGGTATCGTTGGTGCAGTATTCTCTACCTCTATCGCTCTAGAGAAAGGCCAAGAGATCACGCAAGAAATTGTTCAAACGGTTTATGGCGACTACTTCCAACTACTGACTGTTCTTGCCGTGGTTATGGTGGCGATTGCTCTAGTTGCTTCTGTGATTATTCGTAAGATGCTAGAAGCTGCGCGCGCTGATGAACAACCTGAAATGGTTGAAGCGGAAAGCTAATCGCTCAGCGTATTCCAACAAAGTAAAAACCCAAGCATGAGCTTGGGTTTTTTATTATTTGCTAGCAAAAACTGAAATTCTGTTGTTAATCTCGGTCGCGAGCTCTAAATTCGTAACTAACATTAATCACTGGTTGGAAAGCAATTTCACCGTCGCTAGTAACAATTTCATTTACTGTCACGTGTGAATTTCTCAACTCAAATGAATTAACATCAACAAGGTCATTGCTTGAGTAAGACACAGCTTTACTTAGCTCATATGGAGATTTATCGTTAATTTCCATAATCATGGTTTTACCCGCTGATAATGCCGCTTCTTTTGAACCCACTGCATCGCCATTCATTGTTTCGCTTTGGATTACTGTATTGTACGCGCCACCTACACCAGCTAACGCTACAGAACTGAACAACATGACACTTGCTAAACTTACTACTTTAATCATAACTGACTCCTTAGCTACCTATACTTACTTACCTAAAAATGGTTTTAAAAATCGAGCTTTATTTCGTTGCCCGAGTAACCAAATAGTACGTAACAGAAGACCAGATTGAATTAGAAATAATTGCACTTGTTATTCGAATAATTTGAAATAAGAGAAAGACTCTTTCTTGCAATAAATGTAGGGTTTTATTGGTTCATAATATGCAGCTTAAAAAAAAGACATTTAACTCAACACGTTATTAGTTCGATTCAAAAACAAAGAAAGCAAGCCTAGTTCATACTTTAGAGTGATTCGTTATAATACAGGTGGAAAATATCATATAAATTCAGGGAACTTTTGTGTGTTTATTAGCGCTTATTTATTAGATCACCGTCAATACCAGTCCAACGAAAATTAATAAAGTGCCTAAACTTCGAGTTAGGGCGAAGCGTTCACCCAATAGAAGCACACCGAAAATCATGCCAAACACAATACTGAGCTGCCTCAGTGCGACCACATAACTCACATTCTCGGTCATCGTCATCGCATATAGCACCAAGCCATAAGTGGTAGCCATCATAATCCCGGCCATTGCAGACGGCTTCTTGATACTCCAAGCCTCAGAAAACTCCTTCCATTGGCGTGTTGCAATAACATAGAAAGTAATGACCAAAAATATCGTCCAGAACTGGATACCCAAATAGAAAATCGCTGAATGCAAATTGGAAATAATATGCGAGAGCTCAAGGTCAACAATTCCCAACGCCTCTTTGTCCAAAATGGAATATCCTGTCGTGCCTACGGCAGCAATTACCGCCCAAAGCACGCCAACATTGAGATAGTCACTAAAACGTAACTCTCTTAAAGAACTCAAAGGCACTAACAGACAGCCAAAGGTGATTAACACGAAGCCTACCCACACAAGTGTGGTTAGCTGGTATCCCAGTAAAGCGGTTCCCACACCAACCATAAGTACTGGAAGTGCGCGCGCAATGGGATAAATCACGCCAATATCACCATGCTTATAGGCGTTACCTAAACCAATCAGATAGATAAACTGAGCGACACCACTCACGAGCAACATCCACCAAAACGTTGCTGGAATATTCGCGATGCCGACATCATTGAGATACCAGATTACGTATGGTGCAAGCACAAGCGAAGCGGCAGCGCTACTAGATAAGAAAAATGCCGTACCTGAAGACTTGTTACTTTTACTTAGAAGGTTCCAACCTGCATGCAGAAATGCCGATACGACAACCAAACATATCGCCCACACTGACATAGTCATTCCTTAAACTTGGATAGATAAAAGGCTTCTGGTTACTACGCAGAAGCCCAAATAAAGAAGTGAGATTAACGTTGAAGCTGAGCGACGGACTCAATGCTGATAGCATCATGTCGCCAGTATTCAATGTCGCAGTCAATCAACTCGCCATTTTGATTGTAGTTAACTCGCTCAACGACCATAGCCGGTGTCCCAGACGTCGCTCGCAATGCTTGTGCAGTCTCACCGAGCAATGTGCTGGTGCTAATGCGGTAGCGAATCTTTTCGTAAACGACGCCATAATGTTCACGGTAAATATCAGTTAATGACTTCGACAAATCAAAATCGAGAAGATTTGGAAACAACTCAGGACGAATATAGTTAGTGACATACACCACTGGGCGTTCTTCTAAGTATCGAACCCTATCTACTCGATACACATCAGAAAATGGCTGTAACCCAAGTAAGCTAGCCGCTTGCTTATTGGCAAGAATACCTTTTGCTGCAATCAACTCCGTCTTTGGTGTGCGCTGCTGCGCCGTCGCCATGTTGGTAAAGTTGAGCGTCTGCGTCGGATCGTACTTAAGCGGTAGCGGCGAGATAAACCAACCACGTCTGTCTTCTCGGTAGATTCGCCCTTCTGCTTCAAGCAAGGATAACGCCTCTCTCAGTGTGACTCTTGTGGTGTCAAACGACTCTGCAAGCTTCCTTTCTGCAGGTAATTTCTGCCTTGGCGATAACATGCCTGATTCAATTTGCTCAACAATTGAATCTTTAATTTTTACGTACTGCACCCTTGTCCTTACCTTTTACGCCATGCTTGCGTTTTGTTTTCTAACCATTTTCCTAACGTCATGTGTGCTAACTTAGCTATAGCAGCGGAGATCATGATCATCACAGCCATCGCTGCAGCTGCACCTGTCTGTCCTGCATCATCCATATTTAACACTGACACAGAAGCAGGGATAGTTTCCGTAGAGTAGATAAATACTACCGCAGAAGTGGTGGTTAATGCATTAATAAACAAATAGGTAGCGATATCTAGAGTCGCAGGAACGCAAACTGGCAGCGTCACCTTAAAAAACAGCTTGTACTGAGGTAGCTTTACCGACGCCGCTGTCGCTTCAATCTCGCTCGGAATTTGCTTAAGCGCAGTTACCGCTGTCATATGACCTACAGTGTAATAGTGAACCACAGTGTTGATAACAAGAAACGCCATGCCGCCATATAAAACGCTCAGTGGGTTGTTGGCATCATTAAAATAGAAGATATACCCCAACCCCAATACCATTCCCGGTACTGCCATAGGAACAACGCTGAGCATCTGCATAGCTTGTCGAACAGGCGCAAACGCCCGCCCTTTCTCAATACAGTACGCACCAACAAAAATAATGGCTGTACCAATAATGGCAGTCCATGTTGCTAGTGTGAGCGAGTTAAAGTATGGAGACCAACCATAGGTGCTCATTTCAGCAAAGTTGTAGTTGTTCAGAGTCAAAGTCTTATTCCAAGGCCAGAAGGTTACCAATGAGCCATATACTGCCATCCCCAGTACCACAATCACCGCGGCGGAAATCATTAAACAATAGGCAAAACAGATCCCATCCCTGACTTTATTGGGTTCTGGTTGGTAAGGTACAGAACGAGTATCAAATAGGCTTTTTTGCTTCTTCTGTACCCAGCGGTCAGCGATGAATGCGAGCAAAGCAGGCATTAACAGTAATATACTGGTCACCGCACCCATAGAGAAGTTTTGCTGCCCCACAACCTGTTTGAAGATATCTGTCGCCAGAACGTTGTAATTCCCGCCGATCACTTTAGGTACACCAAAATCACACACAACCAGAGTGAACACGACAATCAAGGTACTGATCAAGCCATACTTAGCAGCAGGAAGAGTAACAACGAAGAAGGTCTTGAACGGTGACGTTTTTAACGCTCGCGCCGCTTCATACAATCTCGCGTCCGAGGTTCTCAATGAGGTGGTGAGTATCATCAGGGCATGAGGGAAAGTCCAAAAAATAAGGCCTAGTGAGATGCCTACCAAGCCGTAGACTGAATGACCACCGAGCAGCTCTTTAGCGATACCTTGATTACCAAACAAAAAGATAAGACTGATCGCCGGAAGCAGCGAAGGTGCCAAAATAGGAGCCGTTCCTAACATCTGAAACACGCCTTTCATTGGCATGCACGATCTCGTCAGTGCGTAGGCATAACCAAAAGCAAGCACACCTACTACGGCAGTCACCAGAAGTCCTAATGTAAATGTGTTGCCAACAGAGTACCAAAGGCTGTCATTGGCAAAATAGGTAGCAAAGTTCTCCAGCCCAACAAACTCGCCACTATTGTTCTGAACACTTTTTGTCAGCATCGCCCATAGAGGCATCACAATAAAAATCGTGAGCGCTGAAAATAGAAATGCCAATAAGCCAAATAGCACTAGGTTATCTTTACTGACCCTGTGCAAAAGAGATGAAGGACGCAATGAGCGAGAGTTAACCCCAGAGTTGTACATAGTTCTACTTTCCATTAGTGATACCTTAAGCCGCAATTGCTTTAGTGCCATTTGGGCTTAACGTTGGGTATGCACGTATTCCCTGCTTTGAGAACTGAATGTATCGAATATCGCCAATACGCAGCTTTTGCTCGGTGACCACTTCGCCGGCGACATCGATGAAGATCGGCGCGGCTTGTTTGTCATGCTGAAGTTCACATTCAAAGCGGTAAAAAGCACCGAGGAACTCTCTGTCTCGGATCTTCACTGGTAGCGCATTATTAAATTGCTCAGCAAAACGGATGCTTTCTGGTCGGATAGCCAGATCAAAACAATCTCCTCTCACTACTTGCTTGTTTTCAATCACAGGAGCGGGAATCAGCGACTCTGCGATACGAAGTTGGGTATCTGTCGCTGCTGAGGCAGAAATAAAATTCATGCTGCCAACAAACTCAGCAACAAAACGAGTAGCAGGGTGTTGATAGATCTCTTGTGGCGTGCCCACTTGCTCAATGACGCCATGATTCATCACAACGATTCTATCAGCCATAGACAACGCTTCATCTTGATCATGAGTCACCATTATTGTGGTAATACCCAGTTTGCGCTGAAGCTTACAAATCTCATCTCTTAAGTGGACACGAACTTTTGCATCAAGTGCAGAGAGAGGTTCATCAAGAAGCAATAACCCTGGAGACAAGGCTAAAGCTCTCGCAAGGGCAACACGCTGCTGCTGTCCACCAGACAATTGGTTAGGGTATTTCTCACCAGAAGTCGGTAAACCAATCATATCAAGCCAATAATCAACCTTTTCTAAGGCTTCTTGATTGGTCATCCCTTGGTTCTTTAATCCGATGGCAATATTCTCTTGCACAGTAAGATTTGGAAATAGCGCATACGATTGAAAAACAATACCAAAGTCGCGTTTTTCCGGAGGAAGGAAGGTCGTATCTTGTCCGTCTTGGTAAATGCCACCTGAAGTCGGTAGATCAAGTCCAGCGATAGCTCGTAGTAGGGTCGTTTTGCCGCAGCCAGAAGGGCCAAGAAAGCAGACAAACTCGCCCTTCTCTATTGCCAGTGAAATTTGCTTTAACGCAGTGAACTGGCCAAATTGCTTCACTACATTTTCAATTTGTAAGTAAGGTTGGTTAGTTGACATAACACACTCTCCAAATGGTATATACCAACCTTAAATCTGGTTTGTTTCAGCGGCATGACAAATTTATAGAGCAAAGATGACAATAAAATGAATTCACTCGATTGGCCTATTATCTGTGACCGAACGATTGGCGAAGTCAATCTACGTCCTAAACCTCACAGCTCAAGAGACATTTTAAAGTAAGGGATGTCTCCTTTGTAAAAGCGCTCGCCTTGTTTACTCATACCGAATTTGCGATAGATACCCAGTGCTGATTCACGTGCATCACACCAAAAAAGTGTCGCTTGAAAATCTCGAACCTCGCTCAGCATGGTTTCCAACATCATTGAGCCTATACCCTGTCCTTGATACTCAGGCAAAACAGCAAATTTGCGTAGTCGAGCTTCATCCTGCTCAACAAAGACCGATGCGACACCGACCAACTGATCTCCGATAAAGCCTCCATAATGAAAGCCAAATTCATCTTCTGCCACACGACAAAACTCCAGACTCTTTGCCGGCCATAACACCGCTTGCCTCAACGCGAGTGTTTGATCAGCCGTAATTCTTTCTACCCTCATAATGCTTTCCTTGCCCTCCAGTTATCCAGTTATCCAGTTATCCTAATTTGCCCTTAACTTCCCTGAAAAGCAAAAAGGAGAGCAACCCTGCTCTCCTTTGTTATCTCAATGCACAATCAACTTATGATTTAGGCTCTGATTTAGCGTCAAATTTCGCCGACCAAGCCGCTAGGATATCCGCACGCTTGCTACCCATCTGAGCAAAGTCCATCTTAGCCATGTTCGCTTCTACATTCGGGAAGTTAGACACAGTTGCTTTCACATCTTTATGACCAACTACTGGGTACATCTCTATGTAAAGCTCATTTGCTGCTTTCGAAATGGACCAATCAACAACGCGCTTAGCTGCGTCAGACTCTTTCACTAAGCCGACCGCTTCTGATTCCCAACCGATGCCTTTAGGTGTAATCACCGCTAAAGGAGCGCCTTGTGTTTTTAGCTTAGCGCCACGACTTGCCATTGAAATACCAATCGCAACTTCACCCATGCCTGCTTGTACACATGGCTTAGAACCGGAATGCGTGTAGTGTGCGATGTTCTTATCTAGATCGCGCATGTAGTTCCACGCTTTGTCTTCGCCCATATTCTGCAGCCAAGCTGAAACTTGCATATAGCCAGTCCCTGAAGAAGCTGGGTTAGGCATTGCGATATGACCTTTGTATACAGGTTTAGTCAGATCTTGCCAAGACGTTGGCTTTGGCAGATTCAGCTGCTTAGCAACCGCTTCGTTAAAACATACCGCGTTAAAGAATGCGTCGTTACCAAACCAAGCTTGGTTTGATTGCGGGTCATTCAAACTGGCATTCAGCTGATCCAGGCCTTTAGGCGTGTATGGCTGTAGAAGGCCTTCTTCTTTTAGTAACGCCATCGAAGAACCTGCCAGACCCCAAACAACTTCAGCACGCGGGTTGTTTTTTTCTGCAAGTAGCTTAGCAGTCATGATGCCTGTTGAGTCACGAACCCATTTGATTTTGATATCAGGGTTTTCTTTTTCGAAAGCATTTTTGTACTTTGCCAGAATGTCAGTTTCGAAAGCCGTGTAAACCGTCACTTCCTGTGCTGCCATTGCGTTTGTTGCCAGCAGAGAAACAAGTGCAGCTAGCGATCCTTTCATCAAACGGTTTTTCATCATCTTCTCCAATTAAGACTATTACGTTTGTTAAACCTTGCCGAATTAGCATTGGTCTGTACCAGTTGACGTAATACACCCTAAAAGCGCTTTATTACGATTCAATGAACAAAAAATGGCACTTTTTTAAAGAATTGACGAAAAACTGCGCGCAATTTTGCCGACGAATTTTTCATATGAAAGTTTTATTAAATTCGACTTTCTGACCTTTACTGTTGTTTTTTCCTCTTGCTAAAGTAAATTTAAATTCTGGTGTAGACCAAATATAGTTAAAATGGAAATCGAGATGAAAAACGAATACCTACTGCTGACTCCGGGTCCTTTATCGACATCTGAAACCGTTCGTGAAGCCATGCTTAAAGATTGGTGTACTTGGGATGATGACTACAACAAAGACATCGTAGAAGTTATCCGCACTAAGCTAGTGAAACTCGCAACAGAGCAAGATGGCTACACTAGCGTATTGATGCAAGGCAGCGGTACCGCATCTGTAGAGGCAACGATTGGCAGCGCGATTGGCAAAGATGGCAAATTGTTGGTTGTTGACAACGGCGCATACGGAGCACGTATCGCTCAAATTGCTGAGTATCTTAATATTCCATGCCATGTAGTTTCCCCTGGCGAAACATCACAGCCACACTTGAACGAGGTGGAAACTGCATTGGCATCGGATCCTACCATTACCCATGTAGCGATTGTTCACTGCGAAACCACAACAGGTATGCTTAACCCAATTGAAGATTTTGCGTCGATGGCAAAAGCGCACGGCAAAGTGGTGATCCTCGATGCAATGTCGAGCTTTGGTGGGATTCCTATCGATATCGCAAAGCTCAACATCGACTTTATGATCAGCTCTGCAAACAAATGTATTCAAGGCGTACCGGGTTTTGGATTTGTAATCGCAAAACAAACTGAGCTAGAAAAATGCCAAGGTCAGGCACGCTCTTTAAGCCTTGATCTATACGACCAATGGCACTGTATGGAAGCGAACCACGGTAAATGGCGTTTCACGTCTCCAACACACACGGTTCGCGCTTTCTACCAAGCTTTGTTAGAGCTTGAGCAAGAAGGCGGTGTCGAAGCGCGTCACAACCGTTACCAGACTAACCAGAAAACACTGGTTGCGGGTATGCGCTCTCTCGGCTTTGAGCCACTACTTAATGATGAGCTTCATTCACCAATCATCACCTCCTTCTACTCTCCAACGCACAGTGACTACCAGTTCAAAGAGTTCTACACGCGCTTGAAGGAACAAGGTTTTGTGATTTATCCGGGTAAGGTGTCAAACGCAGACTGTTTCCGTATCGGTAATATTGGCGAAGTGTACCCTGCGGATATTGAGCGCCTAATCGGTGCGATTAAAAAAGCCATGTACTGGCAAGTTGCTTAAATAGCCTTCAGGAAGAGATAGCGTTATGACTGAAAATGTACAACCGACCCACTTCCGTAGCGAAGGGGACGTCAACACGACACCTGCACGTCAAGCTTGGAACGCGTCTATGGATGACAAGCGCACGAAAGCCTTGCTAAAGCGAGATTCCGATGTCTTTCTTCATCAGGCCATGTCGACGCCTTGCCTCGATACATTAGAAGCAGCAGAAGGTATCTACATCCAAGATTCGACGGGCAAAAAGTACATGGATTTCCATGGCAATAATGTTCACCAGTTGGGTTACGGACATCCACATGTGATTGAGCGTGTGCAAGAGCAAATTGCCAAGTTGCCGTTTTCACCACGCCGTTTTACTAACCAAACTGCAATTGAATGTGCTGAGAAGCTAACGCAAATCTGTGGAGGTGAGTTGAATCGTGTGTTATTCGCGCCGGGTGGCACATCCGCGGTTGGTATGGCGCTAAAACTGGCACGCCATATCACAGGCAACTACAAGGTTGTCTCTTTATGGGACTCTTTCCATGGTGCGTCACTGGATGCTATCTCTGTTGGTGGTGAAGCCTGCTTCCGTCAAGGTATGGGCCCACTTATGGCGGGTGTGGAACGCATACCACCAGCAGTATCTTACCGAGGCGCCCTTCCATCACCAGACGGCAGTGATGTGCATTATGCCGACTACCTTGAATACGTAATAGAAAAAGAAGGCGGTGTCGGGGCGTTTATCGCCGAAGCCGTTCGCAACACCGATGTTCAAGTGCCAAGTAAAGCCTACTGGAAACGCATCCGTGAGATCTGTGACAAACACAATGTCATGCTGATTATCGACGACATTCCCAACGGAATGGGTCGCAGTGGCGAATGGTTTACCTACCAAGCTTACGATATTGAGCCAGACATTCTGTGCATTGGTAAAGGCTTAGGCGGAGGCTTAGTGCCTATCGCTGCAATGATCACCAAAGATAAATACAACACTGCTGAGCAAATCTCTATGGGCCATTATACCCATGAGAAAAGCCCAATCGGCTGCGCGGCGGCACTGGCAACCATGGAAGCGATAGAGCAAGACGGCTTGCTAGACAAAACCAAAGCCGACAGCCAGTTCATGCGTGACAAGCTGCTACAAATGAAAGCCAAATACCCAGTAATTGGCGATGTGCGCGGCATCGGCATGCTATGGGGTATTGAACTGGTCACCGACCATGAGAGCAAGCAACGCGCCTATGACGAAGCCGAAGCTGTACTCTACCAATGCCTTAACCATGGTATGAGCTTGAAGGTGTCACAAGGCAATGTGATCCAGCTTAGCCCACCGTTAATCATCACTCGCGAACAATTGACAGAAGCCTTAGCCATCTTCGAAGAAGCCATCGCCAAAGTGTGCAAAGACTTTAACTATTTTTAAGGTCAATAAAGCTCAACAGAAACCAATTTATCCAGAGCGCGACTCCAACGTAAAGCCAAGCGTTCTGGCAAGCAAGAAAAAGGATTAAATATGAACAACTCACCAATTCAGGCAGTCATCTTTGACTGGGCAGGCACTATCGTTGACTTCGGCTCATTTGCGCCAACCAGCATCTTTGTTGAAGCATTCAAACAAGGCTTTGACTTCGATATCGACCTTGAAGAAGCGCGTGAACCAATGGGCCTTGGTAAGTGGGACCACATCCAGGCAGTGGGCCGAATTCCTGCGGTAGATAAACGCTGGAATGAGAAGTTTGGTCGCTCGATGACTAGCGAAGACATTGACGCTATCTACGCGGCGTTTATGCCTTTGCAAAAAGCAAAAGTCGCAGACCACGCAGAGCCAATCCTGAATGCAATTGAAGTGGTCAACGATCTCAAAGACAAAGGCATTAAGATTGGATCTTGTTCTGGCTACCCTCGTCAGGTGATGGATGTTCTGATTCCTGTTGCGGCGGACTACGGCTACAATCCCGATTATGTAGTCGCAACAGATGATCTCCCTCAGGGTGGTCGCCCTGCACCTTTTATGGCACTCAAGAACGTCATTGAGCTTAATGTGACTGATGTAAATGCCTGTATCAAGGTCGATGATGCCGCACCGGGCATCGATGAAGGTCATAACGCGGGGATGTGGACCGTTGGCCTGCTGCTTTCTGGTAACGAAGCGGGTCTGACGTTTGAAGAGTACCAAGCGGCAGATGAAGCAACGCTGAATGCCGCACGTGAAAAAGCACGTGCGAAGCTTATCAAGAGCTCACCACACTACCTAATCGATACCATTGCTGACTTTCCACAGGTGGTTGCCGATATCGAGCGCAGATTAGCAGCGGGTGAACGACCATAGCGATGTTGACCCCAAGACAGTAAAAAGGGCTCAATTGAGCCCTTTTTCAATGTTTGAAGCTAAGCGCTACATCACTCTATATTGATACACAAATTCATGTAGCATCACTGCCCCTTCGTCAGTATTCAACCAACAATAGAAAAGAATATTGAGTACCAACGTCGTCCAGAATAAGAACTTAAAACCAATATCATTGTACTTGTGATGCATAAATGACTGAGCAAATAAGGCACCAATCCAACCACCCATTAAGTTGAGTACATGGAAGGTTATTTCCGGAACACGCCATGCCCCTGTTAACTTGGCATGTTTATCGAATGCATACACAGTGTAAGTAACAGTGCTAATAGCAAGGTAAAACATACAAGCGACCAAAGGAAAGTCGAGAAGCACGACGCTGCCAACTAAAGCACTACAAAACCAAATGGCAATCGCCAATGAAAAGTTAAATACGACGGGCCGTTGAATTTCGATCGCTCTCATCATGCCATTGCTGTCTGCCCCCAACCTAAACACCACTGGTTCACTGACACTTGGGATCTGAGATGCATTCGCTAAATCACTAATATGAAAACGAATCTGGGTATCTTGATTCTCTACCGCAATGTAACCGTATCCTTTGTTCTGATCCCACTGAGCGATCGTTCCTTGAATGGACATAGTTTTCCTCTTCCTAGCAACAACGTTAAATGTATTGATCGTTATAAACTTTCTTTAAATATCTATAGCACACATATTCCACCATGCGCATATTTTCGCTATTTTCTGACATTTTTTTGAAGTGAAACACTCCTGACAGGTTATGACACACCACTCTCATATTCTTAATTCGAGCCTAAACAACACAAAACAAGGAATTAAACTATGAAAAGTGTCATCGAAATCGTTCGTTTCAAATTACTAGAAAATGCAACTTCAGAGCAGCTCGTTTCGGCTAGTGAACAGAGTCAGAAATTTGTATCGTCGTTAAACGGCTTTGAATATCGTTCTCTAAGCTTTGACCAAGATACAGGCACTTGGACGGACGTGGTCTACTGGGATTCGATGGATAACGCAAAAGCGGCTGGTGAGCAATTTATGGCTAGTGAGGATTGTAAACCGTTGATGGCTTTAATTGACCCAGAGTCTGTCATCATGCAACATCAGACAATTATGATGAGTGACCTAGCCGCTAAATACCAATAGCAACGAGTCATTAGTTGGGGTGCCTGAGCGGCCCCCAGCTTTCCTATGTTCTACAACTTCTAATGTTAGGAAGACAAGTGAGTAAATCAGAACGGCTTTTTGAACTTCTAACTCTATTGCGCTCAAAGCGTTATGCTGTCACGGCTTCCCACCTTGCCGAGCAAATGGAAGTGAGCGAAAGAACTATCTACAGAGATATCCAATCATTACTCAACTCCGGCGTTCCGATACAAGGAGAAGCTGGTGTTGGCTATTTACTGCATGCTGATTCTCATCTGCCGCCTTTGATGTTCACTGATCAAGAAATGATAGCACTGGAGCTAGGTATGCGAATGGTGCGAGCTTGGTCTGACGATGAACTCGCCACCGCATCAAAATCGGCCTCAACCAAGATACTCTCTGTCCTTCCCGATCGGCTCAAGAAACAAATTGAGAGCTTTCCGATATTCGTGCCGGAAATTCACACTTCTACAAAAGATGCGACGCGCAGTAAAATGCTCCGACATGCTACTGATGCCAAGTTAAAGATCGAAATTGATTACAGTGACCAAAAAGGCAATAAAACCGTGCGAAAGCTCCAGCCTCTCGGGCAGATCTTTTGGGGGAAAATTTGGACCTTGGTGGCTTGGTGTGAGTTAAGAGACGACTATCGCCATTTTCGAATTGACCGCATAGACAAGCTCAATATCCTCGATGAAGTATTCGAGACTTCAGCAGAGAAATGCCTCGAATACTACATTAGACAACACGCTCCGGATGCTTAGGCAACGGGATTATTTCATTAGCGTTGGAGAGATATTCAGAGCTAGCCGACAACCATTGAGGTCCGATTCCACATCAAACTCGACCAACTCATTCACATGAGGCTCGATAGATGAAACAGCTATATCCCTCACGTGGAAAAACACTTTATCATCCTCGTTTTCTTGCTTGATGAATCCGTAACCATGACCTTCGTCTAAATCGACAATTTTTCCCAATACCGACATCTTCGCATCCCCTAATACAAACTTTAGTACTACATACTAGGGTTTTACGTTTTCGGATCACTCACTAAGCAATCAATATCTCTTTTAATTGATGCAATGAGCTTACCGTGTAGTGAGGCGAAATCGAATGATCTTGTTCCATACCGCTGCTATTAAGCCAACATGTTTCAATACCAAAGTTAAGACCACCCAAAATATCGGAATGCTGGTTATCCCCCACCATCAACACCTTACTTTTACAAGGCATGCCCATTTTCTCTAGTGCGTGACTGAAAATCGCCGTATCGGGTTTCGCTACTCCGACTTCTTCGGAAATGATGACATGTTCAAAGTACTGTGTCATCCCAGTTTTTTCGAGTCTGATCGCCTGAAGATCGGTAAAACCATTAGTGATAATACCCATTTTCGCTTTGCCATGTATCGCTTCCATCAGCTCTTTCGCTCCAGGTAGAACCGTGCAGATATCCGCCATGGCTTCAAGGAATGAAGAGTTTAATTCTGAGGTTGTCGTTTCTAGCTTATCTGCCCATTCTTTGAATCGAGTATGCTTTAATTCGTGCGCGGTAATTGCGCCATTTTGATAATCTACCCACAGCGGTTTATTGACCTTCTGATAGTGTTCAAAATCGCCTTGTGTGAAGTCTATACCTTTACGAGAGAACATTAGCTGCATCCCTTTAAAGGCATCAAAATGAAACAGGGTTTCGTCAGCATCAAATAAGATCCAATCGTACTTCATTATTATCTCCTCAAATTCTCGCCGCTAGTGTAAATTGTTTTCTTTTAGATGATAATACCCTCACAAAGAAACTTATTGTTTACCGGAGCTCAACCAATGCAAGCTTTTTCTGCGATTCCCATCTTTGTTTCAGTGGTTGAAAGTGGCAGTTTTTCTACCGCAGCCAGCAAACTTAATATCACCAAATCGGCGGTAAGCAAGCGAATTACCCAATTAGAAGATGAGCTAGGTATTCGACTCATTAACCGTACTACACGCAAACTTAGCCTAACCGAAGCGGGCCAGCGCTATTACGATTATGTTGTCCAATCGCTCTCACTGGCGCAACAAGGTATTGATGCGGTCACTGAGCTCCAAGGTAACCCAAGAGGCACGCTTAAAGTAACTGCGCCCATGTCATTTGGTGTACTACACATTGCCCCGCTCATTTCTGACTTTCTAGCCCTCTATCCAGATGTCGAAATTGACCTTAACCTAGAAGATCGCATGGTAGATCTTGTCGCTGAGAGTTTTGATGTTGGGATTCGAATCGGCCACTTACCTCTTTCCAACTTGGTTGCAAAACGTCTAGCGCCGTGTAGAAGCGTCCTCTGCGCGGCACCCGGTTATTTATCTCAACACGGCTTACCAAGTAAACCAAGCGATCTCTCCAAGCACAGTTGTTTGCAATACAGCTATTATCGTGGTGGTTCTGAATGGTCCCTTAACTCAGCGGGAAGTGAATTCAAAGTCATTCCTAAAGGTCGCTTGGTGGTCAACAATAGTGAAGCGATACGTCGAGCGGTGCTTGGAGGAAGTGGCATTGCAAACCTGCCCACCTTTATTGCAGGGAAAGATATTGCGGCAGGTAACTTACAAGTCGTGTTGTCAGACTACGCTTTACCGAGCCATGCCGTCTATGCAGTGTTCCCAGAGAAGAAACACATGCCTCTCAAGGTTAGAGCCTTTATTGATTTCATCAACCAACGATTGGGAACAGAAACACCTTATTGGGATGAAGGGTTACTACCTTAGAAAGCCAAATGTGACACTAAGCTCATAAATTTACATTGGTCGACTTTCTCAGTCAGTTAATGATGTAAGACAATTTTTAACGGCTGTCATCCGTTCAGAATAGCCATATACCTGCTGTTCTAGGAGACATTCGAAATGAAACGATTTTTCCCATCTAGTGTCATGCTTATCCCATTCGTCGTCAAAAACTATTCTGAAGAAGATCATGAGGATAGCCCAGAGTTAGAACGAGAATCTGAGCCAACTCCTGAACTTGAACTGGAAGAATGAGAGGCTCATCAGGTCACTAACGAGCAATTTTTACTACCCTATTAGCGCACGTTTATAAGGGAACATAAAATGAAAAAGATTGCAGTTATTCTCAGTGGCTCGGGGGTATTCGATGGTGCAGAAATTCACGAATCCGTGCTCGCTTTACACGCAGTAGAAAAGCAAGGTGCTTCATGGCATTGCTTTGCTCCTAATATTGATCAACTCCATGTCATTAATCATAAGACAGGAGAAGAAATGGATGAGCGACGCAATGTTCTTGTCGAAGCGGCGCGTATTGCACGCGGCAATATTGAGGATGTCGCGAAGCTTAATGTTGAGGATTATGATGCTTTACTGGTACCTGGTGGGTTCGGTGCAGCAAAAAACCTGACTGATTTTGCCGTGAGTGGCGCTGAGTGCAGCATCAACACTCACGTTGCCTCAGCATGTCGCGCCTTCGCTCAAGCTAACAAGCCCGCAGGTTACCTCTGTATTGCTCCGGCGATAATTCCTATGATTTACGATCAAGGAGTTAAAGGTACTATCGGTAACGACGAAGCAACCGCTGCCGCGTTTAACGCTTTAGGTGGTGAGCACGTCAAATGCTGCGTGGACGACATTGTCGTAGATGAGCAAAATCTAGTGCTATCAACACCTGCCTATATGCTGGCCGAGAATATTTCACAAGCGGCAAGTGGTATCGACAAGCTCGTTGAGCGCTTAGTAAAACTCGCATAGTTATCTTAAGTTATGGCCCCTATCCATGTTCTGTGGATAGGGGCTTTTTAGTTTTCATTAAGCAATATGAATCTTATTTAACCCCAATTGCTGTTGAGAAAACGATTGCGCTAACCCACTAATATTTAACAAGTTTATATACGATAAATATGCAACTAGATTGACTTCACATTTTGCAGCCAAATCTACCCCTTTTGGGTGAGTTAATTGTCTAAGATCAAGATTTTTGATCGGATAGTTATGCGAATCTAAATGCAGTTTTTAAATCTATAAGAATATGGAGCAATCCAATGACAAGTGCATTTTTCATCCCTACAGTAAACCTAATGGGCGCAGGCTGCCTAAAAGATGCAGCTGATAGTATCCAATCTCAAGGCTTCAAAAAAGGTCTTATCGTTACAGACAAAGTTCTTAGCCAAATTGGCATGGTTAAGCAAGTACAAGACATGCTGTCTGAGCGTGATGTTGAGACTGTAGTATTTGATGGCACTCAACCAAACCCAACAATCAGCAACGTAAATGATGGTTTATCACTACTTGCCGACAACGAGTGTGACTTTGTCATTTCTCTAGGCGGTGGCTCTCCACACGACTGTGCTAAAGGTATCGCTTTGGTCGCTTCAAATGGCGGAAAAATCGGTGACTACGAAGGCGTTGACCAATCAGCGAAGCCAATGCTACCACTTATCGCAATCAACACTACCGCGGGTACTGCATCTGAAATGACCCGCTTCTGTATCATTACAGACGAAGAGCGCCACATTAAGATGGCTATTGTTGATAAGCACACAACGCCACTGATTTCGGTTAATGATCCTGAACTGATGCTGGCTAAACCCGCTTCACTCACTGCCGCAACAGGTATGGACGCATTGACTCACGCTGTAGAAGCCTATGTGTCAATCGCAGCTACGCCTATCACTGACGCGGTAGCGATTAAAGCAATCGAGCTAATTCAAGCACACCTACGTAAAGCCGTAGAAAATGGTGACGACATCGAAGCTCGCGAGCAGATGGCATATGCCCAGTTCATGGCAGGTATGGCATTTAACAACGCTTCTCTGGGTTATGTTCACGCAATGGCGCACCAGTTAGGCGGATTCTACGACCTACCACATGGTGTATGTAACGCGATTCTTCTTCCACACGTTCAACGCTACAACGCGCAGGTTTGCCCTGAACGTCTACGCGACGTAGCGAAAGCAATGGGCGTTGAAGTAGAAGGATTGAACGCTGAGCAAGGAGCTGAAGCCGCTATCAATGCCATTGTGGCACTTGCAAAAGATGTGGGTATTCCAGCAGGTATCCAAGAGTTAGGTGCAAAATCTGAAGACATTCCAGTACTAGCCGATAATGCCCTAAAAGACGCATGTGGCTTTACTAACCCTAAACAAGCAACGCATGAAGAGATCTCAGCGATCTTTGAAGCGGCGATGTAATTCAATTCTTTTCCTTACAGATCAAGCCTCCTTCGGGAGGCTTTTTTGTACCCTTTAATATCTGATAGCGTACTACACTTCTACGACAACGGAGGTGTTCTATGAAATCAACAATTGGGCTTATTTTTCTTTTATTTACCTTTCTTGCTCAGGCAGGTGAAAGCAAAATTTACAATGTAAAAGGTAATGATTACGAAGGTTACTGGGCTAAAGTGAGTGATAGCGCTCCTCTAGTTCTGCTTATCCACGATTGGGATGGGCTTACCGACTACGAAATGAAAAGAGCGCAAATGCTCAATGAGATGGGCTATAACGTTTTTGCTGCTGACCTATTTGGCAAAGGTGTCCGTCCAACGGAAGTGAAAGATAAGAAACAACACACCGGAGAACTCTATAAAGATCGAGAGAAGCTTCGTGCATTAATGCAAGGTAGTCTGGATTTTGCGGCTTCCTTGGGAGGAAACGCCGAGAATGTCGTCGTGATGGGATACTGCTTTGGTGGTGCTGCTGTCTTGGAATCTGCACGAGCAGGAATGGATGCCAAGGGGTTTGTTACCTTCCACGGTGGTCTTAGCACGCCAGATGGGCAATCTTACTCGCAAACTACTGCGCCTATTCTAGTACTTCACGGCACGGCTGATAGCGCGATTCCCATGTCCCAATTCGCCTCGTTAGCCGAACAGCTAGAAACGGCTAACGTAAAACACGAAATGATTACCTACAGCGGAGCCCCACACGCTTTTACGGTTTTTGGCAGCCCTAGGTATCGTGAAGATGCCGATCGTAAGTCTTGGGCAAGCTTTTCCAACTTCTTAACCGCCACCACCCAGTAGATTTGTACCAAAATAAGCCGACGTTACTGTCGGCTTTTTATCCTCAACCATTTTTCAGTGACTAAACCACGCGATCGATTCCTGCAAATTTTAACGCTAAACATCACTTGAAAAGATATCTGAGCGCTTCATAAATATTCCCTTCCCTACCCTGTCAATCAAACACTTAAACGACACCTAGCACAAATCTCACCATTGATAGCTATTTAGTCTACGTTCTAATGTACATTCATTCACAGAGTTAAAATAATTTTAAGTTCGTGTCGAAAATGGCGAAGCGAAAACGTCCTTGAGTAGGAAACAACAAACCAGAAGGAAAATTAAGATGAAATATATGCTTTTGCTTTATGCTGCACCAGATAAAGAGCCAGCATTTGGTACTCCTGAATTTGACAAGATGATGGAAGATTTTGCCCTTACCTCAGAGACGTTCGAAAAAGATGGCGTACTTGTTGGTGGCGAAGGATTGGAGGGGGTAGAAACGGCAACTTCATTGAGAATCCAGTCCGGTAAAGTAGAAACCATGGACGGTCCCTTTGCAGAAACACGTGAAAACTTGGGGGGATACTATATCGTTGACGTGCCCGACTTGGACGCCGCATTGAAATGCGCAGAAATCATTCCCGTCGCTAAGTTCGGCACCATCGAGGTTCGTCCATTGCTGAACTATAGTGAAGCAGATTAACGTATGAATAACGCCTCTTCAAAAGCAATCACTGTCAGTCGTATTATTCATGAGCTCTTGCATAAAGACAGAGGGCTGCTTTTGGCGGGGCTTATTTCACGCCTTAATGATTTTCAATTAGCCGAGGATGCCCTACAGGAAGCAACAATATCGGCCTTGAAACACTGGACTCGATCCGGGCCGCCCCATAACCCTAAGGCTTGGCTAATGAGAGTCGGCTTAAATAAGGGAATAGACCAGATTCGTCGGGTGCAACGAGAGCAACGTAAAACGGTGGATCTAGCTGACCATTTTACCGCAGACTTAGAGTATGACGTTCATGAAACCATTCCGGACGAACGTTTACGGCTCATCTTTACCTGCTGTCATCCAGCCTTGGAAGAAAAATCACGTATCGCGTTGACCCTACGTACGGTCTGCAATTTAACGACCAAGGAAATCGCCGCCGCTTTCCTAGATAACGAAAAAGCCATGGGGCAGCGACTGTATCGCGCAAAAGCGTCACTTAAAGCCAAAGGCATTCCTTTCTCGACCCCAGATGAAGACAAATGGGATGACAGATTGGAAACGGTGCTTAAAACCATCTATTTGATATTCACCACTGGCTATGTAACAGAAGACAAGAGCCCACGTTCCCTATGCCAAGAGGGCATCTTTTTAGCCAGACTTTTGATGACACTACGACCCAATGAACCAGAAGTAGAGGGTATCTTGGCATTAATGCTACTTACTGATGCAAGAAGCACAGCTCGAATCGATGTTAGTGGTGCCATAGTGCCTATTGAAGAACAGGACAGCACATTATGGCTGCTAGACGATATTGATGAAGCTCAATGCATCCTTTCCAAGGCTATCGAAAAAAGGCGACCTGGCCCTTTTCAGATCAAGGCAGCTATTGCAGACTGCCATATGATGAAACCCAACCCTGATTGGATTCAAATGTCTTTGCTTTATCAATCACTATGGCGCTTCGAACCTACTCCAGTTGTCGCCTTAAACTGGGCAGTAGTGTTTGCAGAAACAGAGCGTGCAGAACTTGCACTTAAAAGGTTGGACGAGATAAAAGAAGACCTTAAAGATTACCAACCTTGGTACGCGGCACGAGCGCATATTCTCAGAAAACTAGGAAACAAATCAGAAGCCTGCACTTTTTATAAACTGTCCATTGAAAAATCGCCGAGTACGGCAACCCGCGCTTTTTTAGAGTTGAAATTACGAGAATTGACACAGGGTGACGCCGCTTAAACGTAACCCTCTATTGGGTTCTCCCATGATAGTGATACAATCTGCGCATCAGAATTACCGAGAAAACCTTATGTTCATCCATCATGTTAACGGCATCGACTGGCTAGTGATTACCGCTTTTGAAGAGCTGAAACCTATATTTATCGAAGACGCTGGTGCGATCCCCTCTTGCTTCTCTATCAGCAGTGAATTGAGCCTGATTGATCAAGCCAAGCGTACTTATGGATACTTGCCTTCACTCAATGGTGTCATCACTGATACGGGCACATTTCAAAGCAAGAACATCAAAGAAGATCTAAACCCTCAGCTTGCCTGCATCGTTGAGGGTCGCGGCCGGGTGTTTATTTATCACGGCGGCTATGTCGCTTTTGTGGATGACGAGCAAACCTTGATCACCCGAATGGGCTAACAATTATTCTGTGAGTTGAAATCGGCGAATAGCCCGAGCAAGGAATAAAAGTAAAAGAGTCAGTTTTACGGTCTGACTCTTTTTATTATAACGGGAGTTATCTAGGGAGAATTTAAGGATGCTGAGGTAAGTTTCGCTCGCTGTTTAGATGGCCTGATGACCACTCTTTTTCGCAAACTTTTGCATCGCCTCGGCAAACGTTGTTGTTCTGCCTTTAGCCTCAACCTGTACTACCTTATATCCCATCTTTTCTAACGCTTGGCGTTCTGCCAAAACGGCTTTGTCATCTTGCTGACTACCTTGAGCAGGTTGATGAATGTAACAACCCTCTAGTTGACCGTCTTCGACCAGTTGGTGATGTCTCAGTGCATCGATATCAAAATTCATAGTACGTCTTTAAATTAAATATAGGGAGCGATTGTGTAAGGTTACATGCGCTTTAAGGGCTTAACCACGCTATCTAATCCTTCGATCTTTAGCGCTAAGCATAGCTTGAGGAGATCGCCTAGCTCCCCATTCGGAAAGCCCTTTTTATCAAACCAAAGTAAGTACTCTTCTGGTAAGTCGATAAGCACGCGACCCGCGTACTTACCAAACGGCATTTGCATTCGTGCAAGTTTAATTAGATTTTCTTTTTCAAGCATTGATCAGGTTTTTTATGGCTGTTCCCAGCCTTGTAGAGTAACACCTAATCGCTCTACCCAATAGTTAATCGCGTCTTTCGCATCATCAAGCGAGTCAATCATCGTAGAAAAGTCTTTGTTTCCGGCCTCTCTGTCAATGGCGGCAAACAGTGGCGTCCCGTCTTGCGCATCACTAACAAGCAACTCAACACTCGCGCTACCCACATTGGTATGCTCACCAGTGGTGACTTTGGAAATAGTTGAGATGGCTAAACCAAATGGCAGTACGCTGCTCGTTACCGCCAGTACTGGATTAGGGGTTTCAACATTACTTAATGCGATACTCAGGCGAAGCGTCTTCCCTGTCGGCTCTGAGACAACTTGTTTATGAAGGGAGATTTTCTCGGTCAAACGGGCGACCATGTAATCAATCAGCTCTTGGGTTTCTTCTTTATCTAGCGTGCTTTCGTCTGTAACGACAAACACTTGGTCAATCACTACCGAATCGTACTCATCAAGCTTTTCGCTTAATCGTTTTGCGTCTCTTAGACCAATTCGAGCCCATACTAAATCGACACCGCCTTCCGGGCCAGCTCGAAAGTCTTCATAACTGGTAAATTTAGTTGCTCGTTGAACAGGCCCACCGGCACATCCTACAACGAATGCGCTCACTACGATTAAAAGCAAGACTTTGAAAGGTTTCATGTACAGCACTCTAGTTTAAAATGACAACCAGAATGCTATACCATATGATATTTAGATGTCCAACGCTATTCTATTCAAGTTGGCTATATTGGGATCATGAAGGATGCACTGTGTGCGCGTATTCCACGATCACTTGATTGCCTTCAATGTAGGCATTTTGAATTTCACCATCGACACTCATGCGACTTTGCAGATACACCACCTTTGGTCCATGCTCATTGGTTTCTTTTAGGCTTGGAACCACATTTTTGGGCTCTAAATGAAGGAGTCGACAAAAATGGCTCACAAAAGACATAGTAAGCGGTGTCTCACCTCTTAATACGCGAGAAAAGCTGAGCTGATTCATCCCAAGCTTTTTGGCAAATTCCATCTGAGTGAGTCGCATTTTCGATTTTTTCGACATCCAGATTTGGTAGAGCGCCTCTCTATCTTTGTCGGTAAATTCCATCGTGATTCCTTGTATAACATTTTGGGGTGGATTGTCGTTGTTTTGGTACTTAACGTTGTCAGAGCTTGGTAAGTGAAAGTCAAAGCTTTGTCTGCTAGGCGTCAGTCAAACGAAGCACAAGTCAAAATTAAACCACCCAAAAACATTCACAAAACACATCAATCAACCCATTTAATTAATCAATTTCAATAAGTTAACAGTTTAATCAATATGTAATTAGCAAGTTAATTTGCGACAAGAAATCCAGTTCGGGATTGTCATTCCACATTTTCATTTTAGGCTTAGCTTTTCTGGATCGCGTTAGCTACATTTCGCCTGCTTATACAAAACTCAGTACTTTGTAATTTAACAATATAGTGAGGCAAGTATAGGCTGCACTTCAGGCAAACTATCCGAAAGGTTAGGACGCAAAGCCACCGGTCTGTCGACATCTTATGTCTATGATAGCGGGGTTGCCATTTAGCGAGTCTCGCTAGATGTTTCGCGTGCCGGAGTGTCATCTTTTTTGTTATCCATAGATAAGGACAAATGATGAACAAACTCCCAAACAAATCACTCATTGCGTTAGCTCTACTTAGTGTGAGCGGTGCTAGCTTCGGCCATGGGTACGTTTCAGCGTACGAAAATGGTGTTGCTGAAGGCCGTGCGGCACTTTGTAAATTCCCAACCAGTGACACAAACGAAAAGAACACCAACTGTGGTGCTATTCAATATGAACCGCAAAGCGTAGAAGGGCCAGACGGCTTCCCTGAAACAGGCCCACGCGATGGTAAAATTGCCAGCGCTGAAACCTCGCTAGCAGCGGCGTTGGATGAGCAAACCGCTGACCGTTGGGTTAAACGACCTATCAAATCGGGCTCTCAGTACTTTGAGTGGACTTTCACTGCCAATCACGTCACTAAAGACTGGAAATATTACATAACCAAAGCGGATTGGAACCCTAATCAACCCCTCGCTCGAAGTTCATTTGACCTCACGCCTTTCTGTGTTGTCGATGGGGGAATGGTTCAGCCGCCAAAACGTGTTAGCCACCTTTGTAACGTTCCTGAGCGAGAAGGTTACCAAGTGATCCTTGCAGTTTGGGATGTAGGTGATACGGCAGCTTCATTCTACAATGTGATCGACGTGAAATTCGATGGTGATGGCCCAGTGATTCCTGATTGGAGTCAAGGCGGTCAGATCAACCCTACGCTCGATCTGAGTGTTGGCGATACAGTTTATACCCGTGTGTTTGACAGCAGCGGTGAGAACTCGTCTTACAGCACAGAACTCGTAATTCAATACAGCGAACAAGGTAAAGCAAACAACTGGTCTTATGCTCTAGCGAGTAAGATTAACCAAGAGCAGAGCCAAATTCGTGCCGGACAGCTTAATGACCAAGGCGAATTTACCCCTGTTTATGGAACCAACCCAGTCTACCTAAAAGCAGGATCAGGACTAAACAGCGTTGAAATCGGCTATAAATTTGAAACACCAGAGCCAGAATACGACCTTGATGTTGTAGGGCTTCAGTCAGAGTACGTAATTGGCGAGTCGCCGACAGAGCTTGACCTGACACTAACCGCCACAGGCGACTTAACGGCTGAGTTAACTGTCTACAACCACCATCGCGAACCATTAGCTTCATACTCGAAGGAGCTGAAGGACGGTGAAGTTGAAAGCACCACGATGACTCTATCTAAGTCTGAGCCAGGGCATCATATGCTAGTAGTGGTTACCAAAGACGACCAAGGTAAAGTGATTGACCAAAATACGCTAGATTTCCACCTAGTAGAAGATCAAACGCCACCACCTGGTGACTACGACTTTGTCTTCCCACAAGGCTTAGAAAGCTACACTGCGGGAACTAAAGTCTTAGCCAGTGATGGCGCGGTTTATCAGTGTAAGGAGTTCCCATACTCAGGTTACTGTGTACAATGGTCACCATCGGCGACGCAGTACGAACCGGGAGTTGGCTCTCACTGGCAGTCAGCTTGGGACAAGCTGTAAGTCGTTTACATACAAAAAGAGGATGCCTAGTGCATCCTCTTGTTTATTTTAGGTATGGTTAAAACCAACCTGAGATTAGGCGTTTAAACCAATCAAACAACTTCTTGAACAGTCCGCCCTCTTCAACACCTTGCTGAGCAACCAATGTTGCGCTTGCGACCTCTTCGCCATCAATACTGTAGAGCACCTGCCCGACAGTATCTCCCTGACTGATTGGCGCCACCAACTCGCCATTGTATTCAATCTCTGCTTTAAGCTTGCTCGCATCACCTTTTGGTAATGTAATCAACACTTGTTTATCAACGCCAACAGGGACGAAGTCTTCGCTTCCCATCCACACCTTTGCGTCGGCTAATGTATCTGTCACTTTAGATGGAGAAACGGTATCAAAGAACCTGAAACCGTAGCTCAGTAATTGTTTGCTTTCTGACTCGCGGCTTTTCGTACTATTAGAGCCCATCACTACTGAAATCAAACGCATGTCACCACTGGTTGCCGACGTCGCCAAACTGTAGCCTGCCCCACTTGTATAACCGGTTTTCATGCCATCAACATTTAGGCTTCTGTCTCTAAGCAGACCATTTCGGTTGTATTGGGTAATGCCGTTGTATGTGTAAGAAGTTTCACTGTACAGCGAATAGATGTCTGGCAAATCACGAATGATGGCTTGGCTAAGCAGAGCGATATCATGCGGTGTTGAATACAAGCCATCGCTATCTAAGCCATGTGGATTGGTGTATCCAGTATTCTCAAGGCCAAGTTTTTGCGACCAACTATTCATTAGGCTAACAAATGCGCCTTCACTGCCTGCTACATGTTCGGCAATAGCCACACTGGCATCATTGCCAGATTGAACAATCAAACCACGGTACAAGTCGATAAGTGGAACATCTGTCCCTACTTCGATAAACATTTTTGAAGAGTCAGGGAAGTTCTTCGCCCAAGCCTTGCGGCTAATACGAACTTGATCGTCGAGAGAAATATTACCGCTTTTGACTTCTTGACCAGCTACGTAAGCCGTCATCAGCTTGGTTAAGCTCGCAGGGTTAAGCTTCTTGTCCGCATTTTTCTCCACCAACACGGCACCAGTATGGTAATCGATCAAGATATACCCTTTAGCGCCTAATGTCGGAGGATCAGGAATAATGGTAGGTGCGGCAAACGCACCAAATGAAAGAGAAAATGTCGAAAGAAGCGCGGTGAATTTTAGAAAACGCGTGGTCATGATATGCGACGTCTCACTTTAAATGATTGAGTAACGACCTCAGTATAGACAACCTCGCAATAGAATCAGCAGCTTTGACATCAATCGTTACTATTCAGTAGGAATTTTGGTAAATATTTACCTAGATGACGGAATTAGATACAAAAAAACCAGCGCCGAAACGCTGGTTTTGTAATCTTTTGGCTTAGTTTTCTATTAAGCGGCTTTTAGCTCTTCGCGGGCTTTCTTTCTTGCCATTAGCTTCTCGCGGTAAACAAACCAAACATAGCTTGCGACAAGTGAGAAGAACAAGTACGAGAGTGAGAATACTAGTGGTGAGCTAATAAGGTCTTGCGAGATTCCCCAAGATACGCCCGCAACCGTCACTGCGATTTTAGAGAATAGACCACAAAGCAATAGCAGAAGTGCTAGCTGTGGGAAACGACTACTGCGGAATGCAAACCAGTAGCAGCTACCTACCGCAAGAGTAGAAACGTAAAGACCAAGCAAGAATGAATGAAGGTGATCTGCTGACGCGACACCCGCGGAAATAGACACCATGAAGATAATGAATAGTTTCATATTTTGCCTCGCTCTTAAAACTAGAAAAAGCTTCCTTTCATTTCTGCAAACTCATTTTGCGTATATTTTCGCCCATCTAGTTTTAAATTCAAGCAGTATTTTTGTCTATTTATTACACAGATTTCATAGACAACCCAATTGTAAATGACTTGTTAAATATCTATTTAATAAGGATTCTTTGTATACTTACACTTAGGGTAATAACATAAAAGGTTAGCTTTTAAATGTTACAGACAAATAACAATTGTTACAGTTTAAATTATTTCGATATATGTGAATAAGGACACTAAATGTGCAGTCAAATTGACAAACTTATGAGCCCAAAAACTTAGTTTCCGAAAATCGACAAGATACAAGCGTGAGGGATAAGTTTTTTGTGTGAGCTTAACCACTGTTCACTGCATTGTGCCTCGTCTCATTAGAAGGGCTTTGGTACCTTTGCGTCACAGATTTATACGTATCACATACCATGCCTTCCCAGTACCGAATTAAGAAGATAGTCGAGATCGGCGATACCCTTCACCGCAGTGGCTGTGCGCCATACAAACTTGAGAAATACACTCAGTTCTATGCTCGTAAACATGGGGTGGATGTTATGATCCAAGCAACCCCGACGACCGTTAACTATCAGTTTCCTGATGACAATAATGCGGTAGTGATGAAGCGCCACCAGCCTGCATCCATTAACTTAAGTTTGCTTGCCAATACCATCATCAGAATCAACCAGCCAAGCAGCGAGCCCGTACCAGAGCCAGTGGGTTACCCTAAGTGGGTCATCGCGCTGGCTAATATGGGCATCCCGCCTGCGTACCTAATGCTCGTTGGTAGTACGCTAGATGCGGTTTTGTTCTCTGTCTTGTTAGGTTTTCTGGTCTGGGGAGCTCAACAGATTTGCAAAGCTCGCCGTTCAATAGCGGTTGAGTTTATTGCAGCGCTTATCACTGGCATGCTGGTTGCTTGGTTTGCGAGTACCGGTGCTGCCGTCCCCGTTTGGGCTTTGTGTATCGCTGCCATTGTTCTCTTCGTCCCCGGACTTTCCATCGCAAACTCGCTAGAGTGTCTCGCGTTTAATGATCTCGTTTCAGGCACAAGTCTGTTGGGGCAAAGTGCGCTGACGCTTATCAAGCTGTTTGTCGGTATTGTTATGGGGCTGAATATTGGTGAAGCCGTTTGGGGGCAAGCAGCATCCATTGATTACACTAATGAAGTACCGACTTGGCTGCATATTTCCGGTTTGTTCCTAATCTCAATCTCACTTGGCATCATCTTCAATGCACGCCCTACCGATATATTGCTTGGTTTGCCTGTTGCAGCTCTGGGCATGTGGGGGCCATTTTATCTAGGCTTTGAGAGTGGTTGGGTTGTGGGTACTTGGGTTACGACAGTTCTGATTACTTTGTATGGTACATGGGTGGCTAAAAAAATGGACCTCACCGGCTCGATATACATCGTACAAGGGATTATCATTCTAGTTCCAGGAAGCCGAGTTTTAGTTAGCGCAAGTCAATCGGTGTTTGAGCAGTCAGTGCTGCCTATACCGAGTATTGGCCTTTCCGCACTGTTTATGTTCTCAGCCATCGTCGCAGGCCAAATCACCGCATACTCTATCTATTCACCTAAGATAGAAAGGTAGTTTGTCGTCAGGTAATAAAAAAGCCCTATTCAAACTTCGCTTATTAAGCGGCTTTTGAATAGGGCTCTTTACCCTTGTGTTTCATGTTGCGCTGATAACTCCCTTTGCCTTTTTTCGCTTTCTCTACCTTGGCTCTGTAGAGCTTACTGGTGACCATCGCTTTTAGAGCATTGTCTTTTACTTGCCCCCTGCCCATCTCGACATCATGGATGAGGTTAACCTCTCCGATATCACCTTTTGGTTTGTTCTTAGCCATGTGGCCTCCACAATAAATGATTAATTATTAGCCAGAGAATAGTAAAACGATACAATCTACTAGCCAAACGAATGTTACACTATTTATACGCTAATCAGTAATATTTTCGAAACTATACCTAGCGCAAATTTCTAGTGAAAACACGATATTAAACTGTACAAAGCTCCTTATTTTTATTGACTTAGTTGCACTTCGCTTTAGACTGGATCGCAGCTAGAAAACGGTTCTTGTTTAATTTCGCCGTTTCGTTGGATTACTTGAATATCTACCGCAACGTCGTACGCAATAGCAATCTCCTTTTCCACGCTATCGGTGCCGTATGGCTTTTACAAGGTTTATCAAGGATATACATTATGTCTAACACTGTTACTGGTACAGTTAAATGGTTCAACGAAACTAAAGGCTTTGGTTTCATCCAGCAAGAAAACGGCCCAGACGTTTTCGCACACTTCTCAGCAATCACTGGCGACGGTTTCCGTACTCTAGTTGAAGGCCAAAAAGTTGAGTTCGTAGTATCTCAAGGTCAAAAAGGCCCACAAGCTGAGCAAATTAAAGTACTTTAATTGTCTAGTACTAAAGATTTACAATAGCCAGCATTACGCTGGCTATTTTTTTGACTATAAGTAAGGCTCATGGCTCTTAAACCTACTATCTATAAATTCCGAATTTCTCTTTCCGACACCAACCGCGACTTGTATGACTCTACACAGCTTACTGTCGCACAGCACCCATCAGAAACAGTGCCACGAATGATGGCGCGTATTTTGGCCTTCTGTGTTAAATGGCAGCCGGAACTCGCGCTAACAAAAGGCTTATCAACCACTGAAGAGCCGGACCTTTGGGTCAAGTCTCTCGACGACCAAATTCAACTTTGGGTGGATATCGGAGAGCCATCTCTTGATCGCATTAAAAAGTCTTGCCGCTTAGCTAAGAAAGTGGATGTTTTCTCTTTCAACAGTAAGTCCGATGTCTGGTGGGAACAGACCAAAAACAAAGTTCACCAGTATGATGCTAACATCTATCGCTTTGATTGGAACGGTATCGAAGCACTATCAGAGGTTGTCGAACGCAGTATGGATCTATCAGTGATGATCACCGGAGATAGCCTGTTTGTTGACTCAGATAAGGGGTCATTTGAGATTTCTCTAGAGAGCTTACAGTCGAATGACTGATTTGGAGCAGCAACTCAAAGCGATAGGTGCTGACGCTCTGCCGCCATTGGCTGCTCTATCTAAAGCTTGGGATTTGTTTTGTCAGGCTCACTCACCTTTGTTTGAAAAAGCGCGACAAAACAAACCGGAAAGCCCTGTTTCCAATCACCTACTTGGCATTCTGACTAAGGCTCATGTCGAAGCGAGCAGTTACGTGCAATCTAACGCTGCGTCTATGCAGGCAATGCATCAAGCATTCCATGACAATTTAGGTCAAGACCACGCGGGAAAGTTTGAAGAGCAAGGAATGGATCAACTGATCCTTTGCACTCATCTATGGCTGTATGTCCAGGGTTATTTAAGGCTCGATTTTAGTCTCGCTAATGATCATGCACAAAACAGTGCTGAGCTAATATCTTCGGTTAATAAACTAGATGTTCAGTCGCTGAGAACAGAGTTTTTGTCGAGCTACTATCACGGCTCAGAGCGCTCCCCTATTCAAGCTTCGGGATCATTTAACCCTATCACTTGGCTTAAGAAGTTATTCAGCTAGTCTAACGGTGACAGCACCGCGTAGTGATGAACCAAAATCGAAAGGCCCTCGAAATGAGGGCCTTTTTAATATTGCTCAGATTATAGGTAAGTATGAGGGCCGAACACTTCGTAGTGAATTCGGTCGCGGTCAACGCCTAACGCTTCTAGTTGACGTACCACTGATTCCATAAAGCCTACTGGACCACATAGATAGAAATCTGCGCTACCAAGAGGGAGTTCCTTCGCAACTAGGTTCAAATCTAGCTCACCAGAAAAGTCGGCACTTGTTTCATTTAAGTACCAAGTGAAACGCTTCCAGTTGTTCTGCTGTACAAGCTGCGCAGTTTCATCTTTGAATGTGTGTTGCTTTTGGTCGTTACATGCATATAGAACGCTCACATCTTTCTTACCTTGCGAAGCGAGGGTTTGCATCATAGATTGAATCGGAGTTGCACCCACGCCCGCTGAAATAAGTACCACTGGTTGCTGCTTTTCTTGGTAATAGAAATCACCCGCCGGAGCATAAAGACTCACTCTATCGCCTTCATTGACTTCGTCATGGAGGAAGTTAGACACCAAGCCTTTATGTTCACCGACTTCGCGTTTCACTGAGATTCGGTAATCGTTGCCATTCGGCTTTTGAGACAGAGAGTACTGACGAATTTCGTTATAAGCACCTTGGCTAGGCTTTAGCTCAATACCAATGTATTGACCTGGTTGGTAATCCAGTACCTCACCACCATCTTCTGGCTCTAGCACAAAACTAGTCACTAACTCTGATTCTGCCTTTTTCGACTTAACGACAAAGCCACGTGCGTTTTGCCAACCACCAACGGCTTGCTTACGTTGTAGATATAATTCGCCCTCGCGATCGATGAATACCTGAGCAAGGAAAAGGTACGCAGCGGTCCACGCTTCTTCCACTTCTGGAGTGAAAGCTTCTGTCGCCAGTTCACGCAACGTTTCAATAAGGTGATGACCGACAATTTGGTAGTGCTCGGCTTGGATGTTAAAACTAGTATGTTTGTGAGCAATACGTTCAACCGCAGAAGTCAGCGCCTCTAGGTTCTCAATGTTTTTTGCATAAGCCGCAACCGCTTCGAAAAGAGCCACACTTTGACGCCCTGTTTTTTGGTGAGTCATGTTAAAGATATCTTTTAGCTCTGGGTTGTGGCTAAACATTCTTTGGTAGAAATGCTGAGTCAACGCCGAGCCTGCAGACTCTAGAAGTGGAATAGTGCTCTTTACGACTTCGATATGTTGGTTGTTAAGCATTAGGACTTACTCCTCAGTAGTTATAGTTTGTTATATTTAAGTTTTTTATACGCCTTAACAGCACGAAGTGTGCCAACTTCAGAATCCCTTTAAACTGCTAGTTTTATTGCTATTTTTTGCTTAGAAAAAGTCATTACGACACTTTTGAAATAGGTCAAATTGACATTAATAGGTTGCAATACCGCATTCAGTGTGATTAATTTAGCAACATCCGATTCAAACTGGGTTTCTCCTGCCCCCGCTGTTGGTAATTTTATGCAAGATATCTCTGTTTCAACCCTCATTGATATGACGATCGGTCTCGCTCGCGGAGACAACGATCAAGATAGATTCAACAACCTACTTGATGCCATTCGTAAATCGATTCAGTGTGACAGTGTCGCGCTTTTGTCACGTCAAGGAGACACATTAGTCCCTCTGGCTCTACAAGGTTTAACCCGCGACACATTAGGTCGTCGTTTTAAGATAGACGAACATCCACGATTTGCCCGAATCTGTGAGTCGAAAACCGCGGTAAGATTTGACGCCGATAGCGATCTTCCTGATCCGTTTGATAATTTGCTCCTCGATTACGAGGGGGATTTACCTATGCACTCGTGTATGGGCTTACCTTTACTCTATGCCGACAAACTGCTTGGCGTCTTAACTCTAGACAGCTTAACGCCAGGCGTGTTTGAGCAGTTTCCAACTCGCAGCTTAGATGCACTCTCGGCTATTGCGGCTTCTACACTAAAAGTCGCGCTCACGGTAAGCCAACTAGAACAACAGGCAAAACAAACCCAACAACGCTTTGAAGAGCTTAATGAGGACGCTTGGGATCGTGATGGTGGGGATATCATTGGTGACAGCGCAGCGATGCAAGCTTTGAAGGCCGACATTGAGGTCGTCGCTCCATCCAGTTTCAACATTTTGATTCATGGTGAAACTGGTGTCGGCAAAGAGCTTGTCGCTCGTAGCCTGCACCACCTATCACCACGTAAAAAACAGCCCTTGGTGTATGTAAACTGTGCCGCTATTCCCGAGAACTTGGTCGAAAGTGAACTGTTCGGGCACGTTAAAGGCGCCTTCACTGGCGCAGATAAATCTCGCTTAGGTAAGTTTGCGTTAGCCGATGGCGGAACACTTTTCTTAGATGAAATAGGAGAACTGCCCCTTGCAGCACAAAGCAAGATTCTGCGTGCACTGCAAAATAATGAGATCCAACCGGTCGGCCAAGACAAAGTAGAAACCATCGACGTTCGCGTTTTAGCCGCTACTAACCGAGATCTCAAAGAAGAAGTTTCTGAAGGGCATTTCCGCTCAGATCTCTACCACCGCTTAAGCGTCTACCCGATCACCGTCCCAGCACTTCGTGAAAGAAACGGCGATATTGTTTTGCTCGCCGGCTACTTTCTGGAACAAGCAAGGCGTAAGCTCGGTATTGTCCAGATCAAGCTAGGTAAAGATGCGCAGCTTCTTCTTTCTCGCTACAACTGGCCGGGTAATGTTCGTGAACTTGAACACGTCATCAATCGTGCAACGCTAAAAGCACGAGCTCGCGGCAAAAACGGTAAACTGATTACGGTCTCAATTGAAGATATCGGTGAACTACAGTCTATCGTTTCGGGCAACGATACGGCGCTTGACTCCCCTAATGCGAGCGTAGAATTAGACATCTCATTGGGGCTACGCGAAGCCACTGAAGAGTATCAACGCAAAATGATCGTTTCGGCCTTAACCGAGGCGGAGTTTAATTGGGCCAAAGCGGCACGAGCATTAAAGACAGATCGCGCCAATCTGACGCGCTTGGCTAAGCGCCTTGGTATCGAGGTTACCAAGAAACATCAGGTAAAAGTTAGCTGAGCTTTTAGGATTCAAGAATGATCACATCTCGGTTACAATGCGTAACGTAAATGTCATCTGAAGTTAGAATTATATAAATAGGATTGTTATGAAGTTTATCCGCTGGTTTTTAGGACGCGTTATCCTACTGCTCAACTTTGTTTTCTCACCAAAAGGCGTTAAGCGCTCGAACGAAGCGCAGCAAGAGGTAGATAGCAAAGCACAGTCTCTTGCACTGTATCAGTTCGAAGCATGTCCATTCTGTGTAAAAGTGCGCCGAGCAATGAAACGTCAATCGGTAAAATTTGACCTTCGTGATGCTAAGAACGATCAGACGCACCGCTCAGAACTCGAAGCGGGTGGTGGTAAAGTAAAAGTCCCTTGTCTAAGAATTGAAAAAGATGGGGACGTACAATGGATGTATGAGTCTTCAGATATTGTCGCGTACTTGGAGAAAGAGTTCGCATAAACAGAAGGATTGTCTATGTCACACGTACCATTGAATATTCGCGATATCAAAGCCATTGTTTTTGATTTGGATAATACTCTGGTGAGTTCTGACATGGACTTCCGTTGGCTAAGAGAGCAAATCGGCTGCCCGCTCGATAAAGACTTGCTCTCTTTTGTTGACCAATTGGAATGTGAGCAAACCTCTCAACAAGCCAATGCGCTTATTCTCCAACATGAGCTAGACGACGCTAATTCATCGCACCCTATGCCCGGATGCCAATCTTTGATTGAGTTTATCCATTCTAATCAACTCTTAACTGCGATTATTACTCGAAATTGCGCCCAAGCCGCAGAACAAAAAGTCTCTCACAACGAACTCAAAATCCCACGTATTATCACCCGAGAGCATTTCCCACCTAAACCAGCTCCTGATTCGCTGGTATCTCTCGCCGACGAGTGGAACTTAGAACGTCATCAAATCCTTTATGTCGGAGATTATCTCTATGACTTACAAGCCGCCTTTAATGCAGACATGCCCTCTTGTCTATTAACTCATGGCAAGCCTACTGACTTCTCAGCTCACGCCTCTTTGATTGTTGAGCACCTCCACGACTTAGAACAAGCTTTTGCTCCATTTCACAAATAGCTCGCGCTCGCATTAGTGGCGTAAATATAATCACTATGTAACAATTAGTTTCTGTGCCCATTTTCGAGAAACGGCCTTCCAATCAGCGAGATAGTCTATGTCTGAAAACAAAGTTCTTGTGCTTTACGCTCATCCTTCACCTCAACGTTCCGAAGTGAATCAACACCTCTTTAAAGCAGCGAAAAAGGTTGAAGGCGTTACGGTTGTCGATCTTTACCATGAGTACCCGACCTATCACATCAACATAGATAAAGAGCAGCAAAGGTTGATTGACCATGATGTGATCATCTTTCAGTTTCCCCTCTACTGGTACTCCACTCCTGCAATTTTAAAAGAGTGGCAAGATCTTGTTCTGGAATATGGTTTTGCCTACGGACATGACGGCACTGCTCTGCATGGCAAAAAGTTCCTCTGCTCTCTATCGGCAGGTGGTAAAGCCGATGCTTACCAAACCGATGGCTACAACCACTTTACGATTCGCGAGTTGCTCCATCCGTTGGAGCAAATGGCTACACTGACAGGCATGCAATACCTCGCCCCATTTGCTCTATTTGGTGCTCGCACAGCTCAAGAAGATGGACGGGTTAAATCGCATGTTGAAAACTGGTCAAGCTTGCTCAAAAAACTCGTCGCCAACGAGATAGATTTCGAACAAGCGAGTAAGCCGGAAAAACTCAATCATTATCTCGCCACATTAGTGAAAGAGGACTAAGCATGACTGGTTACTTTCTCCAAGCCTTTATTTACCTTGTAGCGGCTGTTATTGCTGTGCCTATCGCCAAACGATTAGGGTTAGGTTCGGTTCTTGGTTATCTCATCGCTGGCGTCATTATCGGCCCGATTATTGGGCTAGTAGGCGAAGAAACCACAACCATTCAGCACTTCGCTGAGTTTGGTGTTGTGATGATGCTATTCTTAGTCGGTCTTGAGCTAGAACCCAAGATGCTCTGGTCGATGCGTAACCGTCTATTGGGTCTTGGAGGCCTGCAAGTCGGTGGAACCACCGCAGTTGTTATGGCAATTGCTCTTTACTTCGAACAACCGTGGACTATCGCGTTAGCAATAGGCTTAATCTTTGCGCTTTCATCGACAGCAATTGTTTTACAAACCTTTAATGAAAAAGGCTTAACGAAAACAGAAGGTGGACAGAACGCGTTTTCTGTTTTGTTGTTCCAAGATATCGCCGTTATTCCGATGCTGGCATTTATTCCGCTACTTGCTTTGCCGGAGTTAGTCGAGCAGGCGCAAAATGCCGTTGGCACCGCCGCAGACCACCATGAAGAGTTAAGTTTAGTGGCAGGTCTTCCAGGCTGGGCCTATGGCTTAGTCATCATCGCTTCTATAGTGGGATTAGTCGTTGGCGGCCACTTCTTAAGCCGTCCTTTATTTCGCTTCGTCGCCAGCTCAGGTCTACGAGAAATATTTACCGCTACAGCACTGATGTTAGTAGTAGGGATAGCCGCATTAATGAGCTTAGTCGGGCTTTCTCCAGCACTAGGCACGTTCTTAGCGGGTGTCGTGCTTGCCAACAGTGAGTTCCGCCACGAGCTTGAGTCTAATATCGATCCATTTAAAGGGCTTCTGCTCGGACTGTTCTTTATTACCGTTGGCGCAGGCATCAATTTTGGCATTTTATTCAATGACTTTGCGCTTATCATTGGTTTGACGATTGGTGTCATGCTGCTCAAAGCACTCGTCCTCTATGCTTTGGCGTTCATTTTCCGCATCAAGAATAGTAACCGTTGGCTGTTCACTCTTAGCCTTGCTCAAGCGGGTGAGTTTGGATTTGTGCTGCTTAGCTTTACCGTGCAAAACCATGTTATTCCACAAGACATCGCTCAAACGCTTTCGCTCGTTGTCGCCCTATCTATGTTCCTCACTCCGGGATTGTTCATTCTGTTCGATAAGGTGATCTTACCACGCTTTGAACAGCAATCGAATGATCAAGAAGCCGATACCATTGAAGAGCAAGGCACTGTGATTATTGCGGGGATTGGGCGCTTTGGTCAGATTGTTAACCGCCTATTGGTTGCCAACGGGATTAAAACTGTCGTCCTTGATCAACAAGCGGCGCAAGTTGATGTTATGCGACAAATCAATACTAAAGCCTATTTTGGTGATGCTAGCAGACCAGACTTACTCCACACCGCAGGGATTGAAGAAGCAGCGATGATCGTTATCGCCATCGACAATCCAGACGCCAGCGTTGAACTGACCAAGTACGTGAAACATACCTATCCGAAAGTGAAGGTGTTAGTGCGTGCCTTCGACCGCGGCCATGGCTATCTACTGAGACAAGCTGGGGCTGATATTGTCGAGCTAGAGACTTATCACTCCGCTTTAGAACTCGGTGCACATGCAATGCGTTCTTTGAACTACCATCCATTTACTGTCGAGCAGCAAAAGTCAGCTTATAAGCGCGTTGAGGACAAGAAATCAGACATCTTATACCACGCTTGGGAAGATGATTCTGAAGGTGAACGCTTCGATAATAACTACCGTAAACTCTTTATGCACCTTGAAGAGCAAATCAAACTGGCAATACAAGCTGACCGCAGCGACCGCCACGAGGGAGGAGAGCGAGGCTGGACTCCTCCACCAAAAGGATATGCCGATGAATTAAAAGAAGAGTAAATCTATAGATATTTACGCTTTAGGCTTGAATTTTAACGTTTTAGCAACGATGTAACAGTAACCCTAATCAAACCAAAGCGCATTACCTCGACTTGCTTTGAAACTGGTTAAACAACCTGAGCTCAAATATGACTGTAACGACACAAGAAACATCCCCTTCGCTGGGGCAACAGCTATTCAAAATGACCTGGCCAATGCTATTTGGCGTGTTGTCCATTATGAGTTTCCAACTGGTAGACAGTGCGTTCATCGGCCAGTTGGGCATTCTACCTCTTGCAGCACAAGGATTTACCCTACCGATTCAGATGGTGATCATCGGTATTCAGGTTGGTCTGGGGATCGCAACAACAGCAGTGATAGCCAAAGCCATTGGAGCGAACCAAGAGCGCTATGCTAAACAGCTCGGTGGCCTTGTGATTGCAATGGGGAGTATTGGTGTCGCGCTGTTTTCAGTCATTATCTACCTGTTGCGTGAACCGATTCTGTCTCTTCTTAGTGCTCCGGATAGTGTTCTTCCTATCATTGATAGCTATTGGATTTACTGGCTAGTCAGTGCTTGGGTGGGTGCTGTGCTCTACTTCCTTTACAGCGTATGTCGCGCCAATGGCAATACCATGTTGCCTGGCACCATGATGATGGTGACTAGTCTTCTCAACTTAATTCTCGATCCTATCTTTATTTTTACTCTAGATATGGGGATCAATGGAGCGGCTATTGCCACCATTCTAGCCTTTGGTATCGGCATTTTGATTGTCGCCCCTAAGGTGACTCGCAAACATTGGATGAGTTTCGATTGGAGCGATTTGAATGTGGTTAAAAGCGTGCGTTCAATTGGTAACATCATGGGCCCAGCAATGATCAGTCAATTGCTGCCGCCACTATCGTCAATGTTAGCCACAAAGCTCCTCGCTAGCTACGGCACGGCAGCGGTTGCAGCATGGGCACTCGGCTCTCGCTATGAATTCTTTGCGATCGTCTCGGTGCTTGCTCTTACCATGTCAATGCCGCCTATGGTTGGTAAGCTGCTAGGTGGTAACAATCTAACCGATATTCGCAAACTTGTGGTGATCGCGTGTAAATTTGTTATCGGTTTTCAAGTCGTAATCGCGGCGATCACTTTACTCACCTCTGATTGGCTGGCATCGCTAATGACCAGTGAAGCAGAAGTAGAAACCATCCTAAATTTCCACCTGATGATCGTGCCATTTAGCCTTGGGCCTTTGGGCATCTGCATGTTAATGGTTTCCATTTCAAACGCACTTGGTAAATCCTATACCGCGCTGACTATCTCAGCACTGCGTCTATTTGCCTTTTTCCTACCTTGTTTGTGGTTAGGCGCACAGCTAGGAGGGATTCAAGGTCTTTTCTGGGGCGCGTTCGGCGGCAATGTCCTAGCGGGCATATGTGCTTGGTCTATGTACCAAAGAGCATTAGGCCAAATTGAAACTAGGCTACAATCTGCATAATTTGTCGATTGCAATCTAAAGCATATGTCGATAGTCTAAAAACTCACCACTTAGGAACAATTATGAAATTTACGTTTATCTACCTTTGGCTCCTTCTCCTTAATGCCTGTAGCCGGTAGGTAACTTCCTGTCTGGCTGCGAGAAACGTAGCCAGAACACCTATTTCTCGTAGCCGCAACTCTCAAAGAAAGGATACGAGAAACATGACTGAAGAAACACACGTCGCCCCCTCATCAAGCTCATCCATCTCTCAAGTCGGGATCTTGCTTGCACTGGCAGGTTGCATTCTCTTTTCGATAAAACCCGTTTTGGTCAAAGTTGCCTACCAATATGGTGGCGACGCAACCTCAATTATGACTCTGCGTGCGTTTAGTTCTCTGCCACTCTATCTACTTATGCTCATTTACCTTTGCAGAAAACCTGAAAACCGAAATAGAGTAAAACAACATGGCTTTAAAGCCGCTGCTATTGGTGTGATGGGCTACTACTTGGCAAGTTTCCTTGATATTGCTGCATTGGAATTTATTACTGCCCAGCTAGAACGATTGTTGATCTTCTTGTTTCCAACTTTTGTCGTACTGATCAGTTGGGCTTTATATCAGCAAAAACCAAGTCGCACCGTCATTATTTCTGCCTTGATTGGTTACCTGGGGATCAGTTTTATTGTTGTTCATGACTTTAATACCCTAGGGCAATCGGTGCTTCTTGGCAGCTTGCTCGCTATTGGTTCAGCTCTGGTGTTCGCGTTTTATCTCGTATGGAGCAAGCCACTTATCGGTCACCTTGGCAGCTCACTGTTCACCAGTATCGGCATGGGTAGCGCCGGACTGGCTATTTTGGTTCACTTAGGGTTGAGCGGCGCTGATATTGCAACTTGGAGCCGTGAGCTAATCGTAACCGGTGTACTACTTGGCATATTCTGTACCGTGTTGCCTTCGTATTTGGTCGCCGCCGCGATGGCAAGGCTTACACCAACAACCTTGAGCCTAACAAGTAATATAGGCCCAGGAATTACCGCTGGTATGGCGGTAGTGGTACTCGATGAAGTGTTTACGATCTGGCATGCACTGGGGCTTGTGCTTGTCGTCGTGTCGGTTTACACCTTAAACAAGAAGTAATCTCGCGCCAAACTTTGCTGAATCATTCGAATCATTTGTCCAATACGCTCAAATTCGTCAGGTGACCTGAGCTAAATAACATCGTATGATTCAGCTTATCTATTTTTCAGACACTTATATCATGAGCACCCAAAACCACCACCCTCTTCAAGGCGCTAGTTGGATGCTAAGCGCAGGACTGGCTTTTGCCATCGTAAATAGCTTGGCTCAAGTGGCGAGTATCAATTACGGTCTTTCTTCGACAACGGTTGCCCTGATTCAATATGCAATCGCACTAGTGGTTATTCTACCCTATTTAAAAACACTAGGTATTAGGCAGTCACTGCGCACGCAGAATCTAGGATTGCATGTTTTACGCGTCTTCTTAGCGGTGATAGGTATCCAACTGTGGCTATGGGCACTTGCCTACCCTGTACCGATTTGGCAAGGCATCGCCCTACTGATGACTTCGCCATTATTTGCGACGATTGGCTCTGGCTTGATCCTTAAAGAGAAGGTGGGTGCGGCTCGCTGGGGTGCGACCATCACCGGTTTCATTGGTGCCATGATCATTTTAGAACCTTGGGCGGATGATTTTAGTTGGGCGACACTTCTCCCTGTCGGTGCAGCGTTCTTTTGGGCCTGTTACGCTCTGATGGTGAAGAAGCTTTCTTCACAAGACTCTCCGTCAACCATGGTTGTCTACCTACTCATACTCATTACACCATTTAACATTTTGCTCGCTCTACCAGACTGGCAACTGCCAACAGGTGGAACATTATGGCTAATATTGATTGGGGCAGGTGCTATGACAGCGCTGGCGCAGTGGGCTATTGTTAAAGCGTACTCAGTGGCAGATGCTTCGTTTGTTCAACCCTTTGATCACGCGAAACTGCCATTGAATGTGTTAGCGGGTTGGATGGTATTCGGCTGGGTACCACCAGGTCGGCTTTGGCTTGGCGCGGCGATCATTATCGCTTCAGTGGCTTTCATTACCCAATGGGAAGCAAAAAAGCCGAAAAAGTTGAAAGAAATTTCAAGCTAGACCGTTCTAATTAGTCATAGCTTTTAACGGAGAAACCTCTATGACACAACCAATCAAATTAACACTTTACCGCTGGGCTGGCAGTTGGGGACCATTCAAAGTCAACATTCCTTGCGGGGAGTGTACTCTGACCAAAGATATCCTTAAGGACACATTCGAAAATGAACTTGCCGGTATCCCAGTCGAGCTTGAAGTGAAAGATTGGTTATCTCACTGGTGGGAACCCTTGAAAGTAGGTTCATGGCACGCGCCCATTCTGATGGTCGAAGGCAAAGTAGTAAGCCAAGGGGAAGCGCTAAACCGTGGCGTGCTCGTGCAATCTATTATTCAAGAATGGACTAAGCGCGATACTCTAAAAGGCAACATTGTTTATGGTAAGGCAACTTGCCCATATTGTGTCAAAGCGAAAAAGATCTTAGATGAAGCGGGCATTGAATACGAATACTACGATGTCGTTAAAGACAGCGCAGCCCTTTATCGAATGATCCCTGAAGTAAAAGCTATCATTGGTGAGAAGACGCCGGTTACTGTTCCTCAAATCTGGCTGGATGGTCATTACATTGGTGGTGCCGACAACCTCTCCGCTTGGATTGAAGAGAAAGGGCTAAGCACAGTGCCAGACAACGTGGTTTCTCTGTAATACCAATCGGGATAAATAGCTGATCAGATAATTGCGCAGGAAAAATCGCTTAGAGCAAGGCATAGATTGCAGATAGCTAGTTGATCTACCTACAAAATCTATAACGCAGCTATCAGCGATTTTGACCAGCAAGAATGACTAGATATTTATTCTGGTTGGTATAAGCTTTCCACCAAGCAAAAACGACAAAGCCCCGCTGATTGTGCGGGGCTTTGTTTTGATGAGCCAGACAGCTTCGCTCGCCTCACTCATAAAATCCTTTTCAACTACGCGCTGATTACTTTCTTCATCATACGTTTGATAAAAGATGTCTTCTTCGCTTTAGGCTTGCCGTAAAGAGCATCTTGCATGGCTTGCTTAGCGATCATCTGACCTAGATATGCGTTGCCCAATTCGTGATTCATGATTATCTCCTCAAAGTAAGGAGTGTGATTTTAATCACAATTAGATTAAAAACAAGATCTAAATCACATTAAATTTAACAACTAAGCACGCTTTGGCTGTTGATAGGTTTTTCCAGCCACTTGGTAGGTATCTTTGCGCTTCACATCAAACATGACATCAAAGAACCAAGCAACAAAACGGATCACATCATCGCCTTCATCCATTACATGCTCAACAAACTCTTGTTCTTCACCTTGCTCATTAGCCTGTACTGTTACGTGATAGATACGCTTAGCGCCATCGACTTCTGCCAACGCAAATTGCCCAGTTAGTGACTCAGCGGCTTCCGCCACTTCTTGGTCTTCGCTTGCTTTCAGTACTTCGAGTGCTTGCGGCAAGTTCTCTTTATCGCATAGCGACTTGACTAGCGTTTCAAAATCTTTAAGTTCCATTGATCCAGTCTCAACATAGAAATTTGCGGGCATTGTATACCCAACGCGTGATCAAGCAAACTTTTGCTGAGCGATGATAAGCTTTTTCGAAGATATAAGAACCAAACCCATCGTAGTCGCCGAGATGAGATAGAAAACTCCCATGCTCATTTGACTTTGCACCCAGTGCTCAATCAAATAGCCACCAAATGCTCCCGACAAGCACATTTGCACTGCCCCTGATAACGCGGACACTGAACCAGCCTGCCGTTTATGTGGCTCAAGCAACATACTGATAGAAAGAGGAGTGGAAAGACCTTGTGCAATCGTCAGCAAAGTAAACGCCGACACAAGATTAAACAGAGTAACTTCCGTAACCAGTAACCACAGACCAGAGAGCATCATCGTCGAAATGGCTAATGCAAGGATCTGCTTGGTATCTAGATATCGGTTCACCACATTAAGCAGTAAGCTACCCATCATTAAACCCGCTGACGGTATGATCATGACCGAACCATACTCTGCAGCCGTCAGACCAAGCTGATGTTGCAATATAAACGGCATAACAGATAACGACACAACACTCGCAAGGTAAGTCACCCAGTTATAGCTCGCACTGGAAATAACCTGCTTATTAGTCATTAAGCCGCCATAGTTTTTAATCACACTCACCAAATTGAATTGTGTCTTTCCATAAGTCATGGTTTCTGGAAGAACGAAGTAACCTAAAGTAAAAATGGCGACTAGATAGAGTAAGACGAACATAAACACCGCTTCCCACCCCAAGTAGAAAGCAATCCAACCACCCATAACAGGCGCGATGATCGGCATAACAGAAGCAGTGACAGAAATGTAGGATAACGCTTTAGTTAACTGCGCCCCTTCGTAGCTATCTCGGAGCACACTTCGACCAAGAACTGAGGCACTGCCAGCCCCTAACCCCTGCAAAAAACGCCCAATAATCAACACAGTTAAGTTATCGGTGAAAGTAACGCACATTACAGTTGCGGCTAAATAGATCCCCTGACCGAGTATAAATACGGGGCGTCGACCAATGGCGTCTGACAAAGGGCCGTAAAAGAGTTGAGATAGGCCAAAAGCGACGAGAAAAACGGTGACCAAAAGTTGTACGTCGGCTTGCCCAACATTCAGGCTGTTACTGATCATTGGCAATGACGGAAGGTAGATACTGACACCAACTTGTCCAGTTGCGATGATCATCATTGCTAACAATATAGGTGTTTTCTTCATAGTAGCTCCTTAACAAACCGACAATAATGTCAGTTTAAATTAGCCACTATTCAATGATAATATACCGCTATGGAAAGTGATTAGTTCCCAAAAAGAAACAATAAGGTGGCGTTATGGATTGGATTCAAAGTGTGCAGAGTTATATTCGTGTCGTTGATGAAGGCAGTTTTAATGGCGCAGCAAGAACCCTCAACACCACCAGCTCAGCGATCAGTAAACGTATCCACTGGCTGGAAGAACGTATTGGCGTTCAGTTGTTAAAACGTACCACTCGTTCAGTCACGCAAACTGAAGCGGGAGCTTTATTTTATGAGCGTGCCAAAGTCCAACTTGATGGCTGGCAATCCATTGTTGACGAAACACGCTCGGTATCTCAGACGCCAGCAGGGTTACTTAAAATAGGCGCAACTCTGGCGGTAGGATCAAAGTTTTTGGTTCAGTACTTGAACGACTTTTTGCAGATGTATCCTGACATTCGCATTCAACTGATCACAACCACGCCCGGTCAATTACCAACGTTGAGTTTGGATCTGTTTATCAGCCGTGAAATTGAACAACTCAACTCGCTGAGTTTTAAAGCCACTCCCCTTTTTGAGCATCGAGCTGGTTTCTATGCGTCACCAAGTTATATTGAGCAGTTTGGCGAGCCGCAAAGCTTTAAAGAGCTTACTCAACACAACATGTTGGTATGGGGAGAGAGAACGCAACGTGAGATTTCCCTGACCAATGGCCATAAGATTTTGCTCAATGGCAACTTCGCTACGTCTAATCCAGAAGCTCTTTTTTATGCCGCAAAAAGTGGAATGGGACTGCTGCTCACCAACGACGTAATGATCAAAGAAGATCTTAAGCTCGGAGCGCTAAAACGTATTCTCCCGGATATAACTGCTGATGAAGCAACAGTTTACGCCTACTATCCAAAACTCGACTATCAGCATACACGTACTAAACTGTTTTTGGACTACTTAAAAGAGCGCCTTTCCAACCAACAGTAATCTTTATCTACCGAACGAAAAACCTATATTTGGCATTTGCATTAATATGCGACACGTACCATATTTAATGAGTAACTAGATTGATAATTAAGTGATACAAATCACAATAACAGTGAGTTACCGATATGGTTAGGACAACGTCAGTACAGAACTCGTTAAGCGTCGAGACGATTAACGATACGCTCAGCCTCGATGGCCAAGATCTTCTCAACAAAGCTACGTTGGAGCTTCAGCAATACTCGAACTCATTTTGTACATGCATTATTGAACTTGATCAGTTTACCAACCGATCAACACTTCTTGCCTCTTCTAGCGGTGTAAAGTTGAAACGGGATGATTATCTCGCGCCACTGACTCACAGCACGTGTACCTTTGTCATTAAGTCTAATCAGGACTATATCGTCTGCGATGCTGATGCAAAAAAGCTCCACCCTCATGAGCAATATATTTCTGAACATGATATTGAATCGTACTTAGCAATTCCCCTTAAAACCCGTAATGGCGAAGTTTTAGGGATACTATTGTCTGCTTATACTCGCGCTTTAGATCCTAAAAGCAGAGAGGAGCTGATATATAACCACAAGCTATTTGCTAATATCGTCACCCATAACCTTAAGTCAAAATGGCTAACGGCACGCTCAGAGATGCTCGTTGATCAACTCAGTTATGAAGTTTCTCACGATAACCTCACGGGGCTACTTAACAGAAGCTATCTCTCAGATAAGCTTGAGAGACTCAGCGAAACGCAAAACATTCCATTTACGCTAGCCTATTTAGACATTGATAATTTCAAATCAATTAACGACTTGTATGGGAATTATATAGGTGATCAGCTTATAAAGTTTGTTGCCAATACCATCAAGGAAACGATAAAAGACGAGCAGTTTGCGTTTCGAATTGCCGGCGATGAGTTTGCTTTTATCACGCAAGCCAGCGATCCGTTTAAGGTCTGCTACACCATCATTAAAAACCTAGAAAAAGGCTACCAAGATCCTTCACACAAAATTAAGTTCACAGCGAGTATTGGCCTAGCAAAAAACATTAATCAAAGCCTGTCCGCTGACCAAATTATTCTCAACGCCAGTCTAGCACTGAAGGATTGTAAGCAATCTCGTCACGTTCACGTGCAATGTTACGATACCCACTTGAGTGCTCAATACTATCGTAAAGCATTGATCATTGACGCACTCAGAACAGAACTCGCTAAAGAGTCCATTAGTGATAGCGAACTATATGTCGCAGTGCAGCCCATTGTTGAGCGTGACAATAACAATTGGGACTACTTCGAAGTTCTCGCCCGTTGGCAAAGCCATGCTCTTGGGACAATTTCACCACTAGAGTTTATCGATGCCGCCGAGCAATCTGGGCTTATTGTCGAATTGGGCGAGCACATTGTAGAGCTGGCCTGTAAGGCGAAGCTAGCACTGGAGAAAGGACTAGGTCATAGCGTTCGACTGAGCCTTAATTGCTCGGCGCACGAGCTGCACAATTCGAATCGCTATTTACAGCACCTACTCAACACCATAAAGCACTACGGCTTTAAACCTGATGAGTTCACCATTGAGCTTACAGAAACGGTGCTATTATCACAAACCGAGGAAGTGAAAAAGATCCTCAACAAGCTGAGGTTCCTTGGCTTTAAAGTCGCACTCGATGACTTTGGTACTGGATATTCAAGCCTTAACTATATCCATAGCTATCCAATCGACTGCATTAAAATCGATGCTACCTTTATTCGGAATATGCATACCAATGAAACCGCCGAACGTGTGGTATGGCTTATCGTCCAACTTGCCAAACAATTGAATCTCTCGTTGGTCGCAGAGGGCGTTGAGGATCAAGAAGCGCTAGAGAAGCTTTATGACATGGGGTGCAGTCAGATTCAGGGTTACTACTTCTCAAAGCCTGATAAACCGCAAAACATTATTAGTCAGAGCTTTGAACGAATTACTCAGCAGCAAGTGTCTAACGGATAGGTCTTGATTAGGAAAGGTAAGCTTTCGCTTAAAAAGGTACTTCAACCTGCATCATAAAATCACCGTCATACTGTTCATGCCAACGGTAGTCGAGTCGCATGCGTGGTGTTCCGGCATCCATATCGCCAAAGCCGAGGCTCAGCTGTACACCATGGCTTCTGATCCAGTTTTCGGTGTCCATCTCTTTGAGCTGATCTTCCAGCTCATTGGGCACCCAAACTCCAACACCAAAGTAATTGGACGAGGCATTATTTGAAATCAGTGGATTGGTCTCATGACCAAACAACCAATCAGACCAATACGAGGAGTGATCGGTTTTCTCTGCGAGGGTCAGTTCCATAAAGGCTTTGTTTGCTACAGCGTCATCTATCTCCAAATCGAAGATTGTGGTACACGATGGCTTAGCGCCTTCAAACATTAACGAATGTGCAGATACATCCTCTTGATAAAGCTCGCAAGCCGCAACAAGGGGAGAGAACGATAACATCACCCATATCATTCCACACCTAAACATTCACACCTCAAATATATAGAACGCAATCCTATTTAATAATACTCCTTTTCGATTAATTTGCGTAATACTTTTAGCGTAACAAGATGTGAAATATCTTTGTGCTGTTTAAGGGCATTGCGAATATCGGTACTTCTCACTTTTACTTTTTCAGGGCAACATAAAAGAGACCAGCGATTGACGATTTCTTCTGCTTTATGAAACTTAGCAAAGTTAAGTAAGTTATCTGGACCCATAACAAAGGTTAGTTCACTGTCTGGGTATTGAACTTGCAAAGCTTCAAGTACGGCATAAGTCGTTACACTACTTTCAGGTGAATAAAGAGACTCTTCAATCGTAGATCGCTCTACGTTATTCACGTGCAAGTCTTCAATAAAAGCATCAACCAGGTCGCATCGAGCACTGTATTCCAACATCTGTTTACCCCAAGCGTGAGCAATGCTTGGCAGTAGCAAAACCCGGTCAAAATGGGTTAATGACTCGATCACGCTCTTGTGGCCCAGACTTGGTGGGTTAAAAGCGCTTCCAAATACAGCAATTTTGCTCATTTTATTCATTTACTCTTTATTGAAAACCGTGATCACAGTTTTCTAATTCCTTGATTGCGGTATGATATAGGCACGTGACTTTAACACGTTCACTTCAGCATAAATATGCCTTGCTGAGGTAGACCTGTTAAGGCTACCAACTTTACTACCCAATTTTAAACTACATTGCTTGCAGGAAGGAAACATAATGGAACAGTTGATTCGCGATGAAATGCGCGTTCTGCCGTCGATCGACCCTCATTTTGAGATAACACGTCGCGTCGACTTTATTAAGCGAAAACTTCAAGAAGCCGGATGCAAATCTCTAGTTCTTGGTATCAGTGGTGGTGTTGACTCAACGACTTGTGGTCGATTAGCGCAGCTAGCCGTTGATCAATTAAATGAAGAGTCTAATGGCGGCTACCAATTTATCGCAGTTCGACTGCCTTACGGCGAGCAGAAAGACGAAGATGAAGCGCAGCTCGCTCTTCAGTTTATTCAGCCTTCTCACTCTGTTTCCGTTAACATTAAAGCTGGTGTAGACGGCCTTCACGCGGCAAGTCATACCGCACTTGAAGGGACTGGGTTACTTCCTGAAGATAAGGCCAAAGTAGATTTTGTAAAAGGGAACGTTAAAGCCCGTACGCGAATGGTCGCTCAATACGAAATTGCGGGTTATGTCGGTGGTTTAGTGATTGGTACTGACCATTCTGCCGAAAACATCACTGGCTTCTACACCAAATTTGGTGACGGCGCTTGTGACCTTGCCCCTCTATTTGGTCTTAGTAAACGTCAAGTACGTGAAGTTGCAGCAACACTAGGTGCGCCAGAGTTGTTGGTTAAGAAGGTTCCTACGGCGGATTTAGAAGAGTTAGATCCACAAAAAGCGGACGAAGATGCGCTTAACCTTACCTACGAACAGATTGATGATTTCCTAGAAGGTAAGCCAGTATCTGCGGAAGTGACCGAGCGCTTAATTCAGATTTACAAAGTGACTCAGCACAAGCGTCAACCAATACCTACCATTTACGATTAACGTAAAAACAAAATAGCCTCTCGATTGAGAGGCTATTTTCTATTCTTTTTACCTAAGGGCGATTCTTAACCGGATTCGCGTAGCTGGCCACTAAAAATGGTTGCGCGTCTTGCGGTAATAAATTGAGCTTGTCAGCCATTGTGGCTTTCACATCATCACTCACATCTTCGTTGCCTGCTGCAAGCTGATTGATTGGGAACAGTTTGTAGTTAGCATGCACTTGGCGATCAATCTCTTCGGCTAGTGCCTCTGGTGTTTCGAAGTCTTGCTCTATCACGTCACCAAACGCCACATGCACATGACCTTTATCACCCACGATGCCTTGGATAATGCTTTCAATATCTTCGAACTCACCTTTTTCATAGCTTCCGACAGAGTCTTTAGCGTGCAGTTCAATCGCCTTGGCAATATCACAAGGGTCATTCTCATATGAGATCGCAACTGGCACAATCTTCAAAGATTTAATGTACTCTGGGAACGAAAGCTTTTGTTTACGACCTTCCACATGAAACATTTTTAAGATTGCTGGATCAGTAAAGTCGTTGCCGTCTTTTGCGCGACCTTCTTTTTGTGCAATCCAAATTGAATGACCGGTTTCTAATGAGTGCTTGATGTAGCCAGACAATGTCCCTAATGCCTTCATCATTTCACGAGGGCCCTTTGCCGAGCGCTTAACAATAAAGCTTTTGTTGAGCTTCATTAGCTCAGTCGCACAAGGCTTTTTCAGTAGGTTATCACCAATCGCAATGCGCACGGTTTTATGACCACTTTGGAACAGACCATAGTTAACAAGTGCAGGATCCATTGCGATATCACGGTGATTAGAAACAAAAAGATACGCCTGCTCAGGATCTAGATTTTCTAGCCCGCTGTACGTAACACCTTTGGTGGTTGTTTTGAGCGTTTGATCAAGATACTTCTTTACTTCTAACTGAATCGTCTCAACTGAGTTCAGTTTTGACCACTTCATCTTAAGGTAGATCTTAACCATTGGAGACATTAAGGTCTTAAACCAGCCTGCATGGTTAGAAAAGCGGTGCTGCAAAATCGCACTGATGAATTCTTCATCGTTAACTAAGCGGTCAATTGCCGCTGGAATTTCGTCATCGTTATAAGGACGAATTTCAATAAATGGGTCTGTGTTTGTCGTCATTATTTTATACATTAGGTAAAAAGCGGGACTATTCTACGCATAGAAACCGTTCTTGGCAGCTATAGTTCTCTCAGATTCGTTAAGGTCAGACCAGACTAATTATTCGAATTTGCGCCATGACTTGCACAAAGTTGGCTTTTTTTCCAAGAAACGTTAATCTTAGCGCCCCGTAACGAGAGACAAATTCCATGCACCACGCTATATCTTTTCAATCTGAACTGAACGACTTTCTCATTTGTACGCCACGTAAGAAGTCGCTAAAACATCAACTTATCAGCGTTAAGCAAGGTTTGGTGTTAGTCAAACTTGGAAAGTTGGAGTATGCCGTGGAAGCAGGTCAGTCGTTCTGGCTACCGTTTGACACACTTACCTCGCTCACTTACACGCCTAATACCATTACACACTCCGTCAGTGTTTCTTGCCGAGTTAGAGCAACGTTTCCTAAACAAGGTGGCTATATCCAGGCAGGGGAGCTCCTGTCAGCACTAATAAACCGTTTAGAAGGGCTCAATGGTCAACATGAACGTCAAGTTGATCTGCTTAAAGTCGTACAAAGCGAACTTACAACGCTTAAGCCTGAGCTAAAAGAGACTCGATACACAAAGCAGATTAATCAGTGGCAAGTCGATAAAGAGTCCTCTCTCTCCAATGAAATAAAGTTGGTATTGCGAGTCCGTGAAGCAAACAAGCAGATGCAATCTGGTAAGAAACGTCCTGTAGTTGTTGATTCTTTGTTTGATGGCAATGATGCTTTGCTGACGAGCCTTGAGCAAACCATTCTAGGTCAGCAAATATCATAAAAGTTCACGCTTTTACTGGCTGAATACCCATTTCATAACTATAAATCTATAAGTAACTGCTTTATTTATAGAAGAGGATTGTGAAATGAAATTCAGCCATAAGATTGTGGCCGCTTCGTCTGTCTTGCTTTTAGCGACTGTCACCCTTCTAACCTTGCAACAATATTACACCGTTAAAAACGAAATTAAGACGCAAGTAACCTCAAGCGTTACAGAAATCGTAGACGGCGTTCGAAACACTACCGCCGCAGAAATCAATGGACGTAAAGCTATCGCAGAGTACGCAACCAGCATGCTCGAAGTCGACTTGTCTCCCGACGCTGTCTCCGCTGTCATTACCCGCCCCATAGTAAAAGATACCTTTCTGTTGGCAGGCCTTGGTTTTGAGAGTGACGGTTCAAACATCAACAACGACCCCTCATGGAATCCGGGACCTACTTGGGACCCTAGGGTTCGACCTTGGTACATTGACGCAAAAAACTCAGGAAAGCTCGTAATTACCGCCCCTTACGCCGACTCAGCCACAGGTGAGATATTGGTTTCAATTGCTACACCAGTTCGAGAAAACGGTCAGTTCATTGGAGCGATTTTTTATGATGTGAGCCTTGCTGCACTTGCTGAAGTCGTGAACAAAGTACAATTGTTCAATGCGGGCTATGTGTTTATCGTAGCAGGAGATGGTACAACCATTGCCCACCCCACTACTGAGTTAAACGGCAAGCCTATGTCAGACTTCTTGGGCAATGCACCCATCCAAGATGATCCGCAGCAAGCAATGATTGATGGCAAGGCTTACACACTCGACTTTTCAAAAGTGCCAGGTGAAGATTGGTACATTGGCGTTGTTCTTGATGAAGAAGTGGCCTACCAGTCATTAGCAGACCTTCGCAACAGCTCAATTATCTACACCATCATAGCTTTGGTTATTAGTATTGTGATTCTGCTTGTTCTGATTAAGACCTTGATGCGCCCGCTAGATACCTTGGGAGATGCGATTCAGGATGTCGCGACAGGACAAGGTGACTTAACCAAACGACTCGATACCAACACAGATCAAGAATTCTCTACTCTGGCTTCAGGGTTTAATGAGTTCACAGGAACCTTGCAACAACTGATCACGCAATCTAAAGCGATAGGGGAAGAGATTTTACGTGGCTCTGAAATGACCTCAATGGGGCTGCAAGAGTCGGCTTCAGCAATGCAGGATCAATTGCACGAGTTGGAGCAGCTCGCTACAGCCATGCATGAAATGGCCACCACCTCAGGTGATGTCGCCAATAATGCTCAAGGTGCAGCAGCTGCCGCACGTGAAGCGGATGAAGCTACCAGTACAGGTACAGCGGTAGTTAGTGAAACAACTCACGCGATCGACAACTTATCGCAAAAAATCGACGAAGCTGTCGAAGAGGTGAAAGTCTTAGAATCAGCTACAGATAACATTGAAACCATCTTGAAGGTAATTAACGATATTGCTGATCAAACCAACCTACTCGCCCTTAACGCAGCAATTGAGGCAGCCCGCGCCGGTGAGTCTGGTCGAGGGTTCGCTGTGGTTGCTGATGAGGTTCGAACCTTGGCACAACGTACTCAAGAGTCAACAACTGAGATTCGCAACATGATTGAACAGCTTCAAGCCGGTGCTAGTTCTGTCTCAAATGCAATGAACATGAGCAAGAGCACAGCCACCAACGCGGTTGAGCGAGCTCAAGAGGCGAATGTCGCACTGGAAAGCATCCGTGATGCAATTCAGCAAATCAGTGATATGAATATTCAAATCGCTTCCGCTGCAGAAGAACAGAGCTTGGTTGCCGAGGAAATTAACGGTAATACAGTGAAGATCAAAGATCTTTCAACTCAAGTAGCGGATGCCGCTGAGAATGCCAATATTGCTATGCAAGCACAAACAGAAAACATCCGAGAGCAAGACTCGATTTTGAATAAATTTACCGTTTAGACAAACACACTAACCAAGAGGCGCACTCGAATTGAGTGCGCCTACTTTGTTTCAAATTGCCACTAACATCATTGCCGTATTAGGCTCTACCACCGCGCTACACTGGCCATTTTGTGGCGCAAAACTATCTAGCGACAACAAATCCATCCAATCTGACTGAGCCTTGAACTCTATAGTTTGTGAGCGTTTAGATTTGTTAATAATAACTAAACCTTCCTTACCTCGACTAAACACTAATAGGTCGTCTGAAGCCTCAATGATCTTCATTTGCGAGCCATGCATACGATTGTGAAAATCGATTGCTGCGATCATCTTTTCGTCTTTCCAAGCATCGACCCAGCGTGGCTGCTTGTCTGAATTAACAATCCCACTCGTATCGAGATCTGTGTATATCAGTGGTACTCCACCATCTCTCCCGAGCAAATAACAATACCCTAGCCACTCTTGGTTTTCGCTCATGACCAGGTTGGCGAAAACATCGTTGTTAGGAATATCGTGGGTGATGGCAAACGTAATTGCCCGCGATTCAGACAACGCTTGCCCGAAACAATATGGGTCGACCAAGCTTTTTAAGCTACCATCGACTTGCAGCGAATCATACATTGTCTGAAACAACGGGAAGTCATAGGCACCCAATCGAGTTTCAGCAAGATAGGGCTGTAAGAACAGCTCATACTCTGGCTGCGTTGCGCCACCGCTGGTAATAATTTCACCGAAGATATGAATATCTTGGCAAATCTCTTCCGTCCAAACCTGTTTTAGATGTTCTAAAGTCATGTGCTTAGCGGCATCAATGCGAAACCCTTTGACTCCCATACCTTTAAGCGCTTTAAGATAAGCTTGCTGTTGCTCAATAACGTGAGAGCAAACCCTTAATGTTGGCAAGCCTGGATCAGTAGGACCGCCAGTGATGCGGCCATTTTGCACTTGCCAGCGATCTTCCCAGTCTTCAATTCCAAACGCTTCGACAAAGTCGTCATGATCGAAAATGGGCTCACTTAAATCTCCAAACAAGCGTTGATTCTGATAATAATCAGCAGATTGTTGGTAATCGAGCATGTCTGAGGCGTTTGGATACTTTAGATCTGTCCTTATCGACGATTCGTTCGCCATATGGTTGAACACCACATCGGCGTAGACACCAACGCCATAAGACGACAAAGTCTCCAACATGCTTTTAAATGTTTCTGTGTTGCCAAGTTGATTATCGATCACTCGATAATCTTGCGGTTGATAGCGTTGCCACCACTTGGTCCCCGTTTCCCTTTTTAATGATTTCATTGGTGGTGAAACGAGTACGTACTTGTAGCCCGCTTGATGGATCTGTCGCGCTCGTTGTTCGACCATTGCATATGGCCAATCAAACGCGTGCAAAATCACATCAGTTGCGTGAGAACAGTTCATCACGATTTCCTTTACAAGATTCATAACACGATAACGATACCCAAATACCCTTAATTTCTACTTTTCAGTTCTTACGGCAAAGCCACTTGAGTATCTATAGTGAACACTGACTACCATCCTAACAAAGCATTCGCGCTAAGCTCTTCCCCCTTTGTCTATTTTTTTACGTAGTAGCTTTTAGGCGTAGATTACCGAAATAGTGAGGTATTTAGTAAAATCTCATTGAGGACAGCGCTATACTTTCATCTGAGTGGTACAAGGATGGATATATGAACAGAGTTCGAATTGATATTGTTTCTGATGTCGTTTGCCCATGGTGCATTATTGGCTACAAACGTTTAGAGTACGCACTTGCCGCTCTCGCGGGTGAAGTTGAAGCTGATATACAGTGGCACCCTTTTGAGCTAAACCCAGCAATGGGAGACGAAGGTCAAAATCTGAGAGAACACCTAGCTGAAAAGTATGGCACGACAACAGAAGCCAGTATTTCAGCGCGCGAAACTCTGACCAAGCTAGGTAACGAAGTAGGCTTTGAGTTCAACTTCAATGACAACTCTCGAATCTATAACACGCGCAAAGCCCACCAGCTTTTAATGTGGGCACAAAGCGAAGGTAAACAGTTCGACTTAGAGCTTGCTCTGTTTCACGCCTATTTCACCGATGGTAAAGACATTAGCGACTCTCAAGTACTGATTGAATGCGCCACTGAGTTAGGGCTTGAACAAGATATCGTCACAAGCGTCATAGAAGATGAAAGTTGGGCTGAAGCCGTTGCGTCTACAGAGCAACAATGGCTTGAAGCGGGTATCAATGCCGTTCCTGCAATCATCATTAATCGAAAGCACCTAATTTCCGGCGCGCAAACGACCGAACTACTAATATCGGCCATCAATCAGATTATCCAATCTCAAGAGTAGCGCTCATTTCTCCGCATTATCGCCACAACAAAGGATGTCAAAACCAAGTCAATCTTTCACGTTCTGCAAGATAATATTTGCCTGCCTCAAATGGGCACACTATGCTGTTTTACGTTTTCTACAACCATAATGATAAAGGCAAGGTAATGCGCAGTTCTTACACTTATCCAATAGGTACCCCTGGGCAAAAATGGGGTGACGCTGAGCGAATCGCTTGGCGTGAGCAAACCACGATTAAACGTGAATACCAAAAAGAAGTGGTTCCCAAGATTCAGGCACTTTCAGAGCAGTTTGATGTTGAGCAATATGGCGCCCTCTCTTATGACCAAGAGCGTTACCCACTTTTCTGTATTAAGTCTAAAAACTGGCAAGAGGCTAAACCAATTGTATTAGTCACAGGTGGCGTACATGGCTACGAAACCAGTGGAGTTCATGGCGCTTTAAAGTTTGCCGCCAACGAGATGGAAAAGTACAGCGAGCATTTCAACATTGTGATTGCTCCTTGTGTAAGCCCATGGGGCTATGAAGTGATCAACCGTTGGAACCCATTAGCGCTTGATCCAAACCGCTCTTTCTATCAAGACTCACCTGCTGAAGAATCTGCAAACCTCATCAAGCTCGTAGCCTCCTTAGGTCAAGATGTACTGGTTCACATTGATTTGCACGAAACCACAGATAGTGACGAAACCGAGTTTCGCCCTGCCCTAGCCGCCCGCGATGGTATCGAATACATTGAAGGTGTGATTCCGGATGGTTTTTACACCGTAGGCGATACTGAGAACCCTCAACCAGAGTTCCAAGCTGCGGTGATTGAGTCTGTAAGCAAAGTGACGCACATCGCTCCAGCAGACGGTAAAGGGGAAATCATTGGTTCAGCTGTGGTTCAGCACGGCGTGATTAACTACCCAATGGTTAAGCTCGGCCTATGTGGCGGTGTAACGACCTGCACCTATGGCACCACTACGGAAGTTTACCCAGATAGCCCGAAAGTGACTGATGAAGAGTGCAACGACGCTCAAGTCGCTGCCATTGTCGGTGGCTTAGATTATGTAGTGGCACAACTACAGTAACCGCCCCTTATACTGCTCCGGGGTCTGCCCGGAGTATTTTTTAAACATCGCAATAAAAGGGCTGGCTTGGTTGTAACCTAGCGTGAGCGCAACCTCTTTCACAGAGTGACCTTTGCGCAGTAACTCCATCGAATGTAAGTAGCGAACTCTTAATCGCCACTCGGTAAAGCTCATTCCTAATTCAGCTTGGCAGTGCCTTGCTAGCGTCCGCTCAGTGGTATGCACGCGTTCTGCCCAAACAGACAAGCTAGTGTTATCAATCGGGTTCTCTTCTACCGCAGCGAGAATCTTGGCAAGGTATTTATTGTCTGTAGATGGTAGAAAATGATGTTGAGTGTCTCGCGTGGCGAGTTGATCTAGTAGTACTTGAACCAAGCGCTTGTCTTGCTCTGATTGTGCAACGTTAATACTGCGCTGACGAAAGTCATCAATAATGGCTGATACTATCGGTGTGACTTTAATAAGACTGGTACAGTCTGGAAAGTTCTCTGTATGAGCTTGAGCGATGTTTAACGAACAGTACGACAGTGGCTTTCGGTTAAAACTAGTATGCATTATCCCAGCCGGGACCCAAATGGCTAAATGAGGTGGCGCTAAAAATCGAGTGTCTTCTGCCTCCATTTCTAAAATCCCCCCACTAATCAGCTGCACCTGCCCCCAAGGGTGGCTATGCATACGAGTTTCAGTATTGGAGAGAAATGCCTCGAAATTCATAAATACATCTGATGGTGCCTTATCAATTGATAACGAGGGATGAAGGTGTTTTGCAGACTTTCTCAAACTTGTCTTCCTATGACTCACAATGTCTTTTTAAAGATATATATAATTATATCGACCTGTCAGACTAGCTTCCACTAAAAATAATGCGATGGTGTTCACATGGTCTACCTACTTCCTTTTTTAACCGTATGTATATGGGGCGGCAACGCTATCGTAAACAAAATGGCGGCGAGTACCATTGAACCCAGCGCAATGAGCTTTTATCGCTGGTTTCTGGCGGTTGTCGTACTCACACCATTTTGCCTACCAAAAGTCATTCAACGCTGGGACGTAATACGCCCTTACTTGGCAAAACTTGCCTTTCTGTCAATGCTAGGAATGGTTTTGAATCAGTCACTTTCCTATTACGCTGGATTAACAACTACAGCTTCGAATATGGCGCTAATTACTTCGTTGGTGCCATTGATTGCGATTTTTATGAGTGTACCGATTCTATCTAAGCCAATTTCCCCACTCAGTATCGTTGGTGGCGTGATAGCGTTAGCCGGACTGGCATTTATGCTGGGTAAAGGTGACGTGGCATTCTTTTTACATCAAGACATTACCCCAGGTGACGGTATTATGGTCGTCGCTTCCATTTGCTACGCTGCTTATTGCGTCCTTCTCAAGCGCTGGAAGATGCCTCTATCTAACTGGACGATGGTGTATATGCAGGGTTTGCTTGCCCTTGTCATGCTCACGCCACTATGGTTGACCAGCGAGCAGTTGTTGCCAAGCCAAGACGCGATACCTTTGATAGCTTACGCTGGTCTCGCAGCCTCAATTGCCGCTCCTTGGATGTGGGTTAAGGCGATTGATTTGATTGGCGCAGATTCGAGTGCAATGTTTATGAATTTAATGCCAGTCGTCGCTATAACTTTGGCTGCGACCATGTTAGGTGAGGCGGTATACAGCTACCATATCATGGGCGGCTTACTTGTGGTATCTGGTGTAGTTCTTTCACAGCTAAAATTCAAGCACTTAAGTAGAAAATCATTAGAAAATGTTAATCAGGTATAGGTACTTGAGGGGGATTGGGTATATGTTTGTAGTATCCAGCTTGCATATTGGACATTTACCCACAAAGCAAACTCTATACACAATAACAATATAACTGCGTCTCACATTGGCTAGACCTCATTACCATGATGGAGGTCAGATGATCGAATTGGAGCATATAGAAGAGATATATAATCACGACCAATTTACGTTGCATGAAGTTGTTCTGAATGAGATTGGCTCTTACGTATTCGTTAAGAATCGCCAAGGTGAATATCTTTACGCTAATCAACTGACCTTAGAGCTGTTTAACACCACGTTAAATGAGCTCAAAGGTAAAACTGACTACGCGTTTTTTGAACCACATATGTTAGCCGACATTCTCAAAACCGATGAGATGGTTTTCAACACTGGTCAAAAGGTGATCAATGAGGAGCGCGCTTTAGCCGTAACAGACGGCAGAGTCCGTGTTTACCGAGCCATCAAACAACCGATCATTCACTCTAAAACAAAGCAGGTCATCGGTCTTATTGGTGTTTCTACTGATATCACCGACATCGTAGAGCTAAGGGAAAAACTTGCAGAACAAGCCTACACGGATGAACTGACCAGACTCTATAACCGCCGTAAAATCTGGCAATGTTTTGAATCTTCTTATGAAAAGGCAAGGCAAAAAGATTCTGCACTATCTTGCATCATCATAGATATTGACCACTTTAAGCGCGTCAACGATTCGTTTGGGCACGATTTTGGTGACAATGTGATAGTGGAACTTGCCAACATCATTCACAGTAACTTAAGAAAGAGCGATCACTGTGGTCGAGTCGGAGGTGAAGAGTTCTTGATAGTGCTTAACGATACAACAGGAAAAGAAGCCCTTGATGTTGCGGAGCGATTGCGTCATCAATTTCTTGAATCAGAGCTCAATATTTTAGAATCTCCATTTTCTTTAAGCTGTGGTGTTACCCAGTTCTCTCCCAACGACAGTGAGTTTTTAGATTTGTACCGTAGAGCTGACGATGCCCTATACAAAGCCAAACACCTAGGCAGGAATCGAAGTGTCATTGAGTAAAAATGTCAGCCCCTAATTCAGGGGGCTGATTTAATTCAAATAGAAACTTAACTAACGACTTCGATATCGGTTTCTGGTACGCAGCAACAAGCCAGTGCAACACCCATATTGCGCTCATGATCTTGTAGCGCTGGCACATCCGGTTGATGTACTTTTCCAGACTCCACAGTCACCTTACATGCACCGCACAGACCCGCTCGACAGCTGTTTGCTATCGGTGCGCCTGCGTCTTCTGCTTGTTCAAGCAATGTCTTTTGGTTGTTACCAACAAACACATGACCGTTAACACTCAAAGTAAGCTCTTTCAATGGCTGTTGAGAAGTTTGGCTGACGCCAAATGCTTCTTGGTGGTAACTGTCTTCAGGTAGGCCTTTCTTAAGCAATAAATTCTTAGCCTTCTGCATAAAGCCATCAGGGCCACAGACAAAGACTTGTCGCTGATCAACATCGCGAATTTGCTTCAAGTGTGCGAGGGTCAAGCGACCTTTTAAGCCAAACCAATCTGTTGGGGCTTGAGACAAGGAAAACAGCACAGTTAAGCCATCGTGTTTGCGCCGTAACTCATCCAACTCTTCTTTACACGGAATATCTTCTACGCTGCTGCATTGATGGTAGAAGACGACGTCATCGACTTGATTGTGATCCGAAAGGTAACGGAGCATAGAAAGCATAGGTGTAACACCGCTACCTGCAGAAAGTAACAATATAGGCTGTCCATGTTTTTCACCCAAATGGAAACTACCATCAGGCTGTTCACACGTCAGAATATCACCAATATTAAGATTGTCGCTGAGCCAGTTTGATACGCGCCCGCCGTCAATTCGTTTAACGGATATTGCTAAGCGCCCCGGACGAGAAGGACTTGAAGACAATGTATATCGGCGAGCAACATTCTCACCATCAATCTCAATCGAGATAGGTAAATGCTGACCAGGTTGATAGATAGGTAGTTCGCCGTGTTGAGGTTCAAGCCAAAAAGTGACGAAATCACGGGCAATTTCTTCTCTTTCAACACACGTCATTAGTAACTGTTTAGGAGTATTGTCTGGGTAGAACTCTTTCTCTTTGTACTCCAAAACTTCAACTTTGTCGCCTTGATGAATCATACCTTCATTTTTTGCAACTAAGTTTTGTCCAAAGAAAACACCACCACGCTCATTAGCGCGGAACTGAGATAGAGTATTCAGCGGCTCTTTGCTCGTTCTCAACTCACCTTTTTCAACATCTACTGTCGTGAGTATGCAGCGCTCACAAGGTTTTACTGCTTCGAATTCCACCTCTCCAATACGAATGCGCTTCCAACTATCTTCTCCAAACGGTTCCGAGCCAGAAACGACAAGATTAGTACGAAACTGCTCCATTGAGTGAGCTTCTGGACTACGACGGTTTAGCTCTGCCAATGAAGCTTCACTGATCACTAACACTGGATAACCATCTGCAAAACTGACATTGTGGCCTAACTTCTCTCGGACCCGGTTAGATTGCTCGCCACTAAATAGTAGCTCAACACGTTGGCCTAACACTTGGCTGAACCAATCATCAGCATCATCCGTTGTGGTATAAGCCGTGAAGTGATCTTTCCACACTTGAGCTGGCGCTTCCTGCATTTTGAAGTCCGCATAGCGAACTCTCAGCGGCGACTGACCTTGAGCGGTAAAGATCACTCCATCAGGTAGCAAACTTGAACGCACTTTGACCATCTGTGGATACTTTCGAGCCGTGACCATAGACCCATCTGAGAGTGCAAGCATAAATCGACGGTCAAACATCAGACCTTGCTTTTCAACCCAAGCCGTTGAGAGAGACAATCCACCCACAGATTTGACCGGATAGACATTGATTTGAGAAAGAGTTGGAGCTGACATTGCTTATCCTAAGCTAGAATTATTGTGCAGCCATTATACTTGATTTGATTGAATTTCTTCTACAAAACGTTATCCCATTGAGTTGTTCTCAGTTTTGATAATCTAGGACTCTACACGTCAGATTCCACTTAATGTTGATAGATAAACCTTCGACTAATAGACATACTGGCTCGTATTAAGATAATGCGTCACACACCCTAAACTCAATTCATGCGCTCTAAGGATTCTAATTATGAACAAGCTTATTATGATTCTTCTTTGTATCTTCCTTCCCCCTGTTGCCGTTTTCATAGACAAGGGATTGAACAAAGATTTTCTGATTAATTTAATTCTTACATTTTTCTTTTTTATCCCGGGCTCTATTCATGCTCTATGGTTAACCGTCCGCTAAGCGTCTAATTACGCACAGATATACGACAAATAAGGCTTTCATCAAAAAAAGAGGATGAAATACATAGCGGTTTGCTCTATCATCCTGTCGCCTAAGCGTAAGCGTTTGCCTTCACAGTTTTCGCCCCGTTTAGGCTCCAATCAGACAACCTTTATTATGGTGGGAGCAATAATGACAACACTAACGATCACACGTCCTGACGACTGGCATGTTCATCTACGCGATGGGGAAGTTCTAAAGGATACTGTGCGAGATATTAGCCGCTACAATGGCCGCGCGCTAATCATGCCGAATACCATCCCACCTGTTACCAATACCGAAATGGCACTGGCTTACCGCGAACGCATTATGGCAGAGAAGCCAAGTGAGCAGTTTGAACCTCTAATGGCGCTTTACCTCACGGACAACACAACTCCAGATGAAATCTGTAAAGCAAAAGAATCTGGTGCTGTAGTAGCCGCTAAGCTTTATCCAGCAGGTGCGACTACCAACTCAGATTCCGGTGTCACCAACGCGAAGAATATCTACCACGTTCTTGAAGCAATGCAAGAAGTTGGAATGTTACTGCTGGTTCACGGTGAGGTGACTCATCACGATGTCGATATTTTTGACCGTGAAAAAGAGTTTTTAGATACCGTTCTTGCGCCAATCGTCAACGATTTCCCGAATCTAAAAATTGTGCTTGAACACATTACCACTGCTGATGCAGCGAACTTTGTTAAAAATGCCAACGATAATGTTGCTGCGACGATTACCGCTCATCACTTACTCTACAACCGCAATCACATGCTGGTTGGCGGCATCAAACCCCACTTCTATTGTCTACCCATTCTTAAGCGCAACACCCACCAGCAAGCGCTGATTGAAGCGGCAACGAGCGGCAGTAAGAAGTTTTTCCTAGGAACTGACTCAGCTCCACACGCTAAAGGCATGAAAGAAGCAGCTTGTGGCTGTGCGGGTTCTTACACTGCGCACGCTGCATTAGAACTTTACACTGAAGTGTTTGAGCTAGAAGGTAAGCTAGAAAATCTAGAAGCATTTGCAAGCCACAACGGTCCGGATTTTTATGGTGTACCTCGTAACCAAGATACAGTAACACTAACCAAAGAAGCTTGGCCTGTAGCAGAAACAATGCCATTTGGTGGTGATGTTGTTGTGCCTATTCGCGCAGGTGAAGAGATTAAGTGGGCGGTTAAGTAAACGCCTAATCTAATTCTATTAACTGACCCCAGTAACTAGGTAATAGTTACTGGGGTTTTTATTTAGCATTCCATCAATATAACCTAAACTCAATATAGTGTTCACTTTGAGGTCACTATGCTGATTGAGTTAGATATTCCCACGCTATCTGTCGTCTGCGTCATACTGTCGTTGACGTATTGTGTTGGGCTCGCCTTGATTCAAACTCTTCAGCCACGTATACGTGGAATCAACTTAATTGCATTAGCCTTGATGCTGCTTGGCTTGGGTTTTATGCTGATGAGCTTTGGCAATACTGTGTCATTATGGATTTCCAAGATCCTAGCTAACTCCATTATATCTATAAGTTTTATTCTTATTTTGCATGGTGTTTGCCTATTAAGGGGATACTCTGCGTCACTCGCCAATTATGGCTACTACTCCCTTCCTGTGGTGATTGTCCTACTTACTTATTGTACCTTCTTTTCCTCTTCAACTGACGCCCGTATCGCCATTATGGCCGGGTACACTTCCGCGCTGAGCTTTCTGACAATATACGCAAACCAACATGGTGCTAAGGAAGACATCACCCCTTCAAAACGTTTATTGTCTTTAGGGATGCTAATCTACGCCGCATATGGCTTGTTCCGCCTTGGTATGCTTCCTTTTGAAGACAAGATAGATGACTTTATGGTCGCTAACTGGGTTCAGCAACTCGCTTTCCTCACCATAATCGCAATGATCATTTTTATCGGCTTTGCGATTACTTGGATGCTAACAGGAAGATTAGTAGCAACTATCTACAATTCATCACTTAAAGATGAGCTCACACGACTTTATAATCGTAGAGCTCTTGAAGAGTTTGCCCCTAAAGAAGTCGCGCGAGCACAGCGCTTTGAACATTCTCTTTCTGTCTTACTGATCGATATAGATCGATTCAAACAGATCAATGACGTGTATGGTCACCAAGCGGGGGACCATGTGCTAAGGACGATAGGCAGACTGCTTCGCATCGAAACGCGAAAAAACGATTTTTCATTTCGCTATGGAGGGGAGGAGTTTTTAGTCTTACTCCCAGAAACCAACAAAAGCCAAGCGAAAACCGTCGCAGAAAAACTACGAAACGTTATCGAGCGAACAACAATGTTACCCAGTAACAGAGAATTTTGTACCGCAAGCTTTGGGGTCAGTGAGTTATTAGCAAACGAGCATTGGGAAGGATTAATAGAACGTGCCGACAAAGCACTGTACGATGCCAAGAATCAGGGGCGTAATAAAGTCGTTGTCAGTGATAATTCGCGTGATGCCCAAGTGCCGTAAAACCATAAATTGAAATCTTAACGACACTTGAATGTTTATTTAGCTATCACCTTTAAACTAGGCTGACAGTTCTCTCCTTACGAGCTCTGCTCCCGCGCTTAAAGCATTCAATTTACCGCGAGCAACATCACGAGATAGTGGTGCCATACCGCAGTTGGTACACGGATAAAGCTTATCTGCATCAACATACTTTAGAGCTTCACGCAGTGTCTCTGCGACTTCTTCAGCTGTTTCAATGCTATCAGTTGCGACATCAATCGCCCCAACCATCACTTTTTTACCGCGAATAAGCTCTAGCAGCTCAATCGGCACGCGAGAGTTATGACACTCTAGAGAAATGATATCAATGTTAGACTTCTGCAGCTTTGGAAACACTTCTTCATATTGTCGCCACTCGGTACCTAGCGTCTTCTTCCAATCTGTATTTGCTTTAATGCCATAGCCGTAACAGATGTGAACCGCAGTTTCACATTTTAGCCCTTCAATGGCTCGCTCTAGACACGCAATGCCCCAATCATTCACATCATCAAAGAAGACGTTAAATGCTGGCTCATCAAATTGGATGATATCGACACCAGCAGCCTCTAACTCTTTCGCTTCTTGATTGAGTATTTTGGCAAATTCCCACGCGAGCTTTTCACGGCTCTTATAATGATCATCATAAAGCGTATCGATCATCGTCATTGGGCCTGGTAACGCCCACTTGATCGGCTTATCTGTTTGCTGGCGCAAAAACTTAGCGTCTTCAACAAATACAGGCTTTTGACGACTCACAGGCCCTACGACTGTTGGTACGCTGGCATCATAGCGATCACGAATCTTTACCGTTTGACGATTTTCAAAGTCAACGCCACTTAAGTGCTCGATGAACGTCGTGACAAAGTGCTGGCGAGTTTGTTCACCATCGCTGACTATATCAACGCCCGCATGTTGCTGTTCTTGCAAAGACAAACGAAGTGCATCTTGTTTGCCATCTGTTAGTTCTTCACCTTGCAGTTTCCAAGGTGACCAAAGCGTTTCTGGCTGTGCTAACCAAGAAGGTTTTGGCAGGCTTCCTGCCGTAGAAGTCGGTAATAGTGTTTTCATGCTTTTATTTCTTCTCATTATTATTAAGCGTAGCTAGCAGACCATTGCTCTAGCACAGTTTGATACGGCTTGATGAAGTGTTCTTGAGCAAATTTACCTTGCTCAATAGCCAATCGACTACGTTCTTCACGGTCATACACAATTTGCGTTAGAGAGTGATCGCTGTTTTTCAAGCTTGGTTGGTAAGATTTACCAGCAACTGCATTCGCATTGTAGATCTCTGGACGATAGATCTTTTGGAATGTTTCCATTGTGCTGATCGTGCTGATCAATTCTAAATTGGTGTAATCGTTGAGCAGATCGCCAAAGAAGTAGAACGCGAAAGGAGCAACACTGTTTGGCGGCATAAAGTAACGGACTTGTAGACCCATTTTCTGGAAGTACTGCTCCGTTAGTGAAGACTCATTTGGCTCATACTCATAACCTAGCACTGGGTGCTGGTTTTCAGTGCGATGATAAGTCTTGTTATCCGATACGCTTAAGCAGATGACTGGGCGCTTTTTGAAGTTCTGCTTGTAAGTTGGTGAATTGACAAAATGCTTAAACAGTTTGCCATGTAGATCACCAAAACCTTCTGGGATGGTGAATTGCGGCTTATCCTTGTTATGGTCAAGGAGCAGAACGCTAAAGTCGTAATCACGAACATAGGAAGAAAAGTTGTTACCGACTATGCCTTCAATACGCTCATTCGTTTTATGATCGACAATGTACGTTTTTAAAACTTCAATCGAAGGAAAGCTTTCAGCGCCAGCTTTAATATCCATATCTACCGAAACGATTTCAAGCTCAACGGAGTAGCGGTCGCCGTTAGGGTTATCCCAGTGCGCGAGGGCATTGAAATTATTATCAATCATATTAAGCGCATTACGCAGGTTCTGTTGACGACTCTCGCCTCTCGCTAGGTTAGCGAAGTTAGTCGTAATACGTGTGCTGTCTGACGGGCTGTAGTTCTCATCAAGGCTGAGGCTCTTGATGCTAAATGTGAATTCTTTGCTCATAACGTTCTGTATCCTATTTCCTTAGATGAAAGCTGATTTATTCCCTACTCTCTTCATTTTTTTTGATTTTTCTAGTCAGCTGTTAATAGCTCTTCAACAACCCTGCGATTAAATGGCTTAATTCTGTCTAGATATAAGAGTAGGTTCCTTTATAACGTTGATTCACATTTTAAGAACAATGGTTTTACTTCAAATACATTATGAGAAAAATTCATAATCAAATCCCATGGTGGAAGTTCATCTCAAACAAGAGCACTTAAAACTGACGTGACAAAGCCATGCGCGATTAATATCACTCCCCTATTCGGCGCTATTAAGTTTAACCCCAGTAACTGTTATGTTATAACATTCAATAAATAATCAGTTGTTCAACTTGCTGTGATTCCTAATCGCAGCGCTATCAATAATATCGGGAGTATTTTTCAATGGATGCGGTTATAGCTAAGCCTACCTTAAGAGACACAACGGAATTTGAAACTCCATGCGTTAGCTTAGGCAAGCAAGCCACTGTACTGAGTGATATCTACCAAGACGGAGTCAATATTGCCGTCTGGCAACGACGTTTCGACCAAGGCTTTGCCAACGCCGTCAGCCAATATATGACCGCGAATCCAACCATTAGTAAATCTTTGACAGTTTCCGCAGCAAATGCATTTGAGGTTCTTGACTACGCGACTGATGGTGAAGCGCCAAAAGCCCTTCTCGAAGATATGGCTCAGCTTGTTGATATGTTCTGCTACCTGTTTGAATTGGATGAAGTAGGATTGCGATTTGCCACATTAAGCGGAGCCATGTGTCCGCGATTCCATGTTGATCAGGTGCCATGTCGCCTTGTGACCACCTATCATGGTGCGGCAACAGAGTGGCTAGCTAACCCGACCTTAGATCGTTCGAAACTGGGTCATGGCAGCAATGGCCAACCCGACTCTCTTTCTGGCCTGTATCAACACGAATCCGATGTACAGCAACTTCATTGCGGTGATGTCGCGTTGCTTAAAGGCGGTCGCTGGGAAGGTAATGAAGAGACAGGATTAGTCCACCGCTCTCCTACCATTAATGCAAACGAGCGTCGGTTTATTATGACTCTAGATTTTGGTTAGCTGAAAGCTAGTTAAGCCTCATTGTCTAACATCCCTTGTAATCGAGTTTTTAGAAAACCTGAATTCCTCGATAAGATTTGGGGGGTATCCATTATCTTTGACCTATCAATTATAGACATTTTGGCAATAGTGAAATGACAATTGTGATATTTATCACACTTATGAATTTAAGCATAATCTCTCCCGTACCAAGAACAGCAGTTCTTAATAAAAGCATTCAGAGGAATAAGATTATGAAAACAGCTATCACAACTCTAATTATTGCGGCATTAACATCTACAATGGCTTCAGCAATGCCAGCCAAAGATCAGTCTATCCGAATCAAAACATTCGAAAACCAAGCAGTAGTAACTGTTCTAGAAAATGGCGCTCCAGTAAGCGGAGTAAAAGTGAAAGTGAAAGGCAACGGTACCCAATACTTCACCACAGGTGAAAAAGATACTTTCATGGCAGCAAACTTACTCGACCACGGTCGCTCGTTCACATTCGAAGTACAAAATGAGAATGGTGTTGCAGTACGTGAACAACGTTACTTAACATCGTTCTAAACAGAATTACATGGATGTCAAAAAGCCCGACGCTCAATCGGGCTTTTGCTTCTGCTTCATTCGAATCAAGATTTAAAATTACGCTCCCACACAGGTGGTGTACCAATCACCTCTCGCGCAATTTCAATGAATGACGTCGCCAATATTGACTGTTTCCTGTGCATATAAATCGCGTGAATATCACCAAACGAAGCCAAAGTATAATCGGGTAACAATTGAACGATACCCTGCTTTTCCATGTCTTCAGCCAGCATAAATTGAGCTATTTGAGCATACCCTATTGACGCTTTAACGCTGGCAAGTATTAAATCCGCCTCATTGACCCGATAACTATACTTGATTGGATAAACAGACGTTTGCCCTGATTCACGATCTACAAACTGCAATTTATCGACAACAAAGTGCTTGTTCGCATAAATGACGCCTGGCAGTTCCGCCAGCTCTTCAGGCGTTTCAGGCATCCCGTATTTTTCAACAAACTCTTTCGACGCAATGATTGCAGACTTATTCTCGGTGAGATGACGCGCAATCATCGACGAGTCTCTCATTGGGCCAATTCTAAAAACAAGATCGAACCCTTCGCTGACCACATCCACCAGCTCATCGCTAAGCAACAGCTCAACGGTTGCTTTAGGGAATCGTTGTAGAAAACACTCGACGACTTTTTGTAAATAGGCTCGACCAAACAAAACAGAACTTGAAACCCGCAAATGCCCAGATGGCTCACTGTGGTATGAATGGGCTATGTCTACGGTTTCTTCCAAAACTTGGCTGACTTTTTCTGCTTGCTCAACCACCCTTTTACCAACGCTTGTGAGCGACATAGAGCGTGTAGTACGGTTTATCAGTTTCACGCCTAAGTGCTCTTCAAGCTGTTTGACTTGCTTTGATAACACCGAACGATCCACATTTAGTCTTTCAGCTGCTTTAGCGAATGAGCCTGTTCTCGAGATTTCCAACAGAAGGTTCAATCTACTCGCTAAATCCATTACTGCACCTTTATTAATACAACCAATGCTTTGGTCTAAACCATAGCAAGAATTAAAGTTAGACTTTAGGGACTATAACCCGAGCAAGTTAAGTGAATAGTGAAACTCAGTTCCGATTTCTAGTGCGACTAGGTACGAGTGAAAACCACTCCTAACATACATAAAAACCTAATCTGAAGCTCAAAACCGACCCCATTCGATTTTATCCAATTAACAATCTAGTTACATTACTAGTAAGACCAGAAAAGGAGCGAGTTCAATGCCAGACCAGCCAAGAGTTATTTGCGACATAGATAATAATAAGATTGCAACAGTAACACTTAACCGTAGCGATAAGATGAATGCGATTGATATGGAGATGTTTAACGCTGTAAAGCACACCATTAAACAGCTCAAGCACAATAGAGGCATTAGGGCCGTCATCGTAAAAGCCAATGGCAGTGATTTTTGCTCGGGTCTTGATGTTAGATCACTGATGCACAATAAAAAAGGTGCCATCAAACTACTGTTTAAGTGGTGGCCAACTCGAGCAAATGATGCCCAGTATTTTTCTGTCGGGTGGCGAGACATCCCCTGCCCCGTTATCTTTGCACTCCACGGACGCTGTTGGGGTGGCGGCTTACAATTGGCAAGCGGTGGAGATTTTAGGATTGCACACCCAAAGACAAAGTTTTCAATTCTCGAAGGTAAATGGGGACTGATTCCCGATATGGGAGGTGCTCTCGCATTTCGTGAGTTGATGCGCCAAGACCATACATTGGAATTAGCTATGACAGCCAAAGAAATCGATGCAGAAACGGCTCAGCAGTATGGCCTAGTCACGAAAATATCTGATCAGCCTTATGATGAGGCCTACAAGCTCGCATTAGAATGCGCGAATCGCTCTCCAGATGCGATCGCAGCAACTAAGAAACTGTATCACAAGACCTGGTGGTCTAATCCTGGCTGGGCGCTGTGCCTTGAAACCTGGTATCAAATTAAGGTTATGATGGGTAAAAACCGCGTTATTGCCGCCAAAAGAGAGATGCAAGCCCAGCAAGAATCTCAAACTAAAACAGAGTTCGCACCGCGCCAATTTTAGCGACAACTTAACCTCATATTAGGGTCAGACGTGCCCCTAATATTGCCTAACGAGTAAACCGCGCTGTCCACTAGAGGCCAAGGGTACCAAGTAAACGTTCAACCCATGTAATTTCACCAAATGCGATAAAATCATAGATAGTAAAAAACACCACACAGATGATAGCGAGCTTTAACAAACGAACGAATATGAACATGATTAACCCTTTTACGGTAAACAATAAAAAAGCCGCCTGAGGCGACTTAGGATATTAGACTAAATACGCTTAAGACATTTCGTCTTAGTGAATTGGCGTATCTGTTTTTGCGTAAAACTTACCAAAGTACTCTTCAAGAACTTCTGGTGTTAGCTTGCCTTCTGCTTCAAGCTTTTTCAGCTCCGCAGCAATGGCTTTTTGCTCGTCTAAAGATGGTAGTGCCACTTCAGGCTCGCTGCCCATCTCTTGAGACATCTGCTCTAGCTCTTTTTCGAAATCACTCATGACTTCACTTACCCTATAAATAAAAACTGGGTCTAAGTTTACCGACTTAGGCCCAGTAATGCCAGTCTCTGAAGAGGCTATAGCTTGAAGCTACCTACCATAGTATCAAGACGAGCAGAAAGTTCTTTAAGCTCCGCACTCGCTGCTGCCAACTCTTCTGCAGTGCCCGTAGTGACTTCATTAATCGCATTGATCTCTTCGATGTTCTGATTGATGGTGTGAACCACGGTAGACTGCTCTTCCGTTGCGGTGGCAACTTGAGTATTACGATCTGAGATATCATGAATGCGCTCTGAGATACTTACCAGAACCTCAACTGCCTCATCTGAAGCTGAAACACCTTCGCTCGTGACACTCTTACCTGCTTCCATGGCGGTTACTGCATCTTTCGCATCGCTTTGCAGCTGGTTGATCATCTTCTGAATCTCTTCCGTCGAGTCTGCAGTACGACTCGCCAGATTACGAACTTCATCCGCCACCACAGCAAAACCACGACCTTGCTCACCCGCTCGCGCAGCCTCAATAGCTGCATTCAGTGCGAGTAAGTTAGTTTGCTCTGAAATATCACGAATAACATCCAAAATCGACCCAATCTCTTGCGTCGTTGATGCGAGCTGCTCGACAACTTGGCCTGTATTCTCGATATCAAGCGCAAGGCGGCTAATTGCATCTTTTGCTTGATTAACAACATTCTGGCCCACTTCAGTGTTATCAGATGCATGATTCGCAGTTTCCGCCGCCGTAGCCGCGTTGCCCGCGATTTCACTTATGGTCGCACCCATCTCATTGATAGCAGTGACCACTTGAATAGTTTGATCACGCTGAATTTGGCTGTTGTCATGGGTAGTATTCGCTTTACTTGATACGCCATCTGCTGCAGATTGAAGGGCGTGACTCGTTGAGGCGACTTCTTTCATCGAATCATGAATCTTCTCAATAAATCCATTGAAGCCTTCTGAAAGTTGACCGATTTCGTCTGTACCTTTTATCCCGATACGTTGTGACAAATCACCATCACCCTTACCTAAGTCTGCAAATCGTGACGCGATCTCTCGGATAGGGCGTGCAATGCTATTTGCGAGGAAGATACCCATGAAGATGAAAAGACCAGCAACGATGATGGTGGTAAACATCATTTGCTTTGCAACAGCATTCAGATCGGCAAAGACCTCATCGACAGGGACAACGCCAACCACAAACCAATCCATAGAAGGGACATAGGTACTGGCAACAAACACGTTTTGCCCCTCATAGTCGGTACTAATCAGGTTAAAACTTGATTTACCCAATAGCACTGATGATTCACCACCAAAAAGTTTTGCTAACGTCGATTTCGATTTACTACTGTCACGATGAATCTGCACCGTTCCTTGAGCATCAGATAGAAATACAAATCCAGTATCTTCAATCTTAAAGCCGTTCAAGAGTGCAACCATGTCGTCCATAGACTTAGACAAACCTGACATCGACATCCCATTTAGCACTTGGTAGTTCGTGAACATTTTCACATCACCATTTGCCTCTTGGAAAATACTTACCGAAGTCTCATTGCCTGATTGCGTAAAGCCAAAGAACCAACCATCTTGCTGTTGATTCAACTGACGTAAGAATCCATTCTGGTTCCAATAGTAAGCAGTATCTCTATTGGCGACCGACGCGTCGTTTAGGTCATATTGGGAACGCACATTGTTCAGTTGCTTAATCAAACGAGCTTCGTCTTCAGGAGCGATATTTTTGGTGTTTATCGCTTCTTTAATAAACTCATTGTTGGCAAGTTGCTTAGCGGCCAGTAATAGTTGGCTAACCTCGTTATCAATCTGGCTACTGATCTGTTCGAGCATTGAAGGCAGCTCAATATCAATCAGTCGGTGCTCAAGTACTTCGCGAGCTTGGCGCTGAGCCATCACTCCAACAATAATGGTCGATGCTAAAACAGCGAAGGTGATCCCTGCGACCACTTTCTGTTTTATGCTAATTGAGTTCAATTTCATTATACCTGCCTTAAAAAGCAATTGTTTATTGATAGATTGGCAAAGCGCTTACGAAAAGAGCTATGACTCCAATTAGCTTAGTATATCGGCTAATTGACAATTTTCTTTACGAATTAATCACCAGATGAATAGTTTTTATTCATCCTCTAAAAACAGTTCATGCGAGGTAAGATTTCAATATTGAAAAGTTGGATTTGAGAATTTCGTCCCCATATTTTAACTAACTGAAATTAAGGAGTTTGTTTAAGTTCAATCAAACTACGCTGATGGCATTTTCATCAACCAGATAAATTACCTTTATCTCCAGTGGAACTTTTTAATCTCGCGAGCTACTAAGTGAAAAAATGAGGAGAAACAAGATCATGAATTCACACGCTCTACAACAATTGCGCGAATACCTAAATAGCCAAATCATTGGTCAGAGCGAACTGGTGAACCAACTGCTTGTTGCATTGCTCGCTGACGGTCATATTTTAGTCGAAGGCCCTCCTGGATTAGCAAAAACGCGTGCGGTTAAATCCTTAGCAGATTGCATCGAAGGCGATTTCCATCGAATCCAGTTTACACCCGACCTACTTCCAGCAGATCTGACCGGGACCGACATCTTTCGTCCAGAAACTGGCGAGTTTACCTTTCAATCCGGACCTATTTTTAACTCACTGATCTTAGCTGATGAGATCAACCGTGCTCCTGCAAAAGTTCAAGCGGCCATGCTTGAAGCCATGGCTGAGAAACAAATTACAGCCGGTCGCAATACCTACAAGCTTCCAGAGTTGTTTTTGGTTATGGCGACACAAAACCCAATAGAGCAAGAAGGTACTTACCCTCTACCAGAAGCTCAATTAGACAGATTCTTAATCCACCTAGATGTAAGCTACCCTGACGCCGAGAGTGAGTTAGAGATTCTGCGCCTGAATAGAGGTGAAGCGAAAGGCGATTTGGGCATTACACCTCCAACCCTTTCTCAAGCCGACATCTTTGCAGCCCGCCAATCGGTGCTAGACATTCATATGGCAGAATCGATCGAGCAATATATCATTCGTTTGGTTATGGCAACCCGAAACCCGAGCCAGTACAATGATTCATTGAATCAGTGGCTTGAGATGGGTGTCAGCCCACGAGCAACGATTGCTCTCGACCGCTGCGCTCGTGCTCATGCCTGGTTAAACGGTCGAGACTTTGTCTCACCTGAAGATGTACAAGCTATGGCGTTTCCCGTTTTGCGTCATAGGCTGTTACTCAGCTATCAAGCGCAAGCGGAAGGTATTCACCCGAATCAAGTCATCAATAAGTTACTCTCACTCGTTGGTAGTGCTTAGGCTCGTGGATATGCAAAATGCTTTGCCTCCCTATAGCGATGGCGTAAACCTGACACTGGATGAGTTGCTTTACTACAAGCAGCAATGTGTTAAATGGCTGCCACCTGCCAAGAGTTTATGGTCACAGATGCTTGGTCAACACCAAAGCAGACAGCTAGGCCGCGGTATGGATTTTAGCGAGGTGCGTCAATATCAAGCAGGCGACGATATTCGTGCTATCGATTGGCGCGTCACTGCTCGTACCGGAAAACCGCATACTAAGCTGTTTTCTGAAGAGCGTGAAAAGCCAATCATGCTCTATCTCGACTTATCCGCCTCTATGTTATTTGGTTCTACCTTAATGCTGAAGTCTGTGCAGATGGCTCATATGGCAAGTTTGATCGCTTGGTTTAGTGTCGCTCAGCAAGATAGGATTGGTGCGGTGATCGATACGGGGCATCAACTCATTGAGCTCAAACCAACGTCGCGAAATAAAGGGGCGCTGGCTTTAACTCAGTCTCTGGTGAATTTGCATCAACAACTGTTATCTGCAAAAAAAGAGTCAGATTATGATCTGAGTTATGCCTTGCAATCGCTCGCGCGTGTTTGCCCTAAAGGCAGCGAGATCATACTCTTGAGCGATTTTTCTCGATTCACCCAAACTCATGAGTCCAAACTTAGCCGCCTAAGCCAGCACAATCGCGTTCGAATGATTCAGATTTATGACCCGCTAGAACGAGGGCAAACCGCTTATCGTGGCACAGAGCAAGTATCCAATAAGCAACAAACTCGCTGGCTTGATTTTTCTTCTAACAAGACACGCCTCGGCATAGAACAGGCGTTCGAACAGCAGCAGACTCAACTACAACACATGGCCCTAAGGATGGGCATCAGTTTCTCTTCGCTCTCTAGCGATGCTGCTTTGACTCAACAATTACATGGATTTTAACTATGAGCTCTGAGACTCAAACATCACTTTTGCCCCTAAACCCGATGCATTTACCGGAGCCACCGGCGTGGTTACCACTCGCTTGGGGGTGGTGGGCTCTGATTGGTGGCTTGCTAACGCTAACCTTAGCAACTTGGTTAATAATGAGATGGAACAAAAAACGCCTAGCGCCTAAGAAGACAGCCTTACGTTTGCTCGCGCAAGATCAAAAACCGTCTGAAGCGATTGAGTTGGTTAGACAAGCCGCACTGTGTTACTTCCCTCGGGAAGAGATTGCTCAGCTAACAGGGAAAGATTGGTATCTGTTTCTCGACAGCCAATTAGCCACTCCGCGTTTCAGCGACAACTACGAAGCCTGGCAGCAAGCATTGTACAGCAAGCAACCTATTGCAAATTCTGCAGAGTTAATTCTGGATTGCAGTGAATGGGTAAGCCAAGCATTACCACCGAAGAAAAGAAGGGGTCACTCACGTGGCTAATATTAGCTTCGTCTGGTGGTGGGCATTTTTGCTTTTGCCTTTACCACTATTGATTTACTTTTTGGTGCCAGCGACGAAATCAACGGCACCAATCCAACTGCCCTACCTACCAACGTCGGCAAACGATACTGTCCCAAACAATCGCTTGCCTAAGCTGCTTACTTGTTTGGTATGGCTTACTCTTGTCACGGCATTCGCGCGACCTGTATGGTACGGAGAGCCCGTTACGACATCGCCAAAGCACAGAGACCTTATGTTGGTACTCGATCTTTCATACTCTATGAGTCAGAAGGATATGAAAGATGCACAAGGCGACTATATTGACCGCCTAAGCGCTGTTAAACATGTAGTGAGTGAGTTCGCCAAGCAGCGCAAGGGAGACCGACTTGGCGTAGTGCTCTTTGCTGACCATGCCTACCTACAAACCCCTTTAACGCTTGACCGTAATACCATTTCTGAGCAGGTAAACTCGTTGGTATTAAGACTGATCGGCGACAAAACTGCGATTGGCGAAGGTATCGGGTTAGCAACAAAAACGTTTATCGACAGCGATGCGCCGCAAAGAGTGATGGTTTTGCTCAGCGATGGTAGCAACACATCGGGTGTACTTGACCCTATTGAAGCCGCCCAAATTGCTAAAAAATACAACGCGACTATCTACACCATAGGCGTTGGTGCTGGAGAGATGATGGTCAAAGAGTTCTTTATGACTCGTAAAGTAAATACGGCCCAAGACCTTGATGAGAAAACCCTCAAGGAAATTGCCAATATCACCGGAGGTCAATACTTCCGGGCTCGTAATGCAGAAGAGTTGGCAACCATCTACGACACAATAAACCGCCTAGAACCAGTCACTACTGCAACTCAAACTTGGCGACCGCAAACGGAGTGGTTTGGTCTGCCGCTGACCATAGCCCTGTTGGCCTTTTCTCTACTACTCATCATCAGGAGGAATCATGTCTAGCTTTCTTTTCCTCTACCCTATGTGGTTGCTTGCCCTAGTACTTTGGATAGGCATTGTTGTCTGGCTGTTTAAACGAAATCGTTCGCAAACTCTTATTGCTCCGCATTTAGCCAAGGCGATAGGCGTACAAACTAAACATGTAAGCAGAGTGACGCTAAACACTATTGTCATCAGTGGATTTATTGCCATTGTTGCACTCGCAGGACCCAGTTTTAGTAAGCAAGAACGACCAAGTTTTGCTAACACGACGGCTCGCGTTGTCGTGATGGATATGTCGATGTCGATGTATGCGACAGACATTAAACCAAATCGACTAACCCAAGCGAAATATAAAGTATCTGACCTACTTGCCAGCTGGCAGGAAGGCAGCACTGGGTTGGTTGCCTATGCGGGTGATGCTTATCGCATTAGTCCTATGACTAGTGACGCACAAACTATTGCAAACCTGATCCCGAACCTTGCACCTGAACTTATGCCCTACCCCGGAGCGAATGCGGCCCCAGGAGTAAAACTAGCGATAGAAATGATGACCAATATCGGCCTAGCCAAAGGCGATATTATTCTCGTTGCCGATGACATCGATGACAATGAACGCAGCGAGGTGGAAAACCTGCTACAAAACTCTTCTTGGCGCTTGATTGTTCTTGGTATCGGTTCGCGCGCAGGCGCTCCTATCAAGCTTGACGATGGTGCTTTGATGACGAAAGACAATGGTCAGCCAGTAGTGGCAAAGTCTAACTTTGACAATATGAGAGCGCTTGCCAACTCGACCAATGGTTATTTCGTTCCAGTTCAAGTAACCAATCAAGATGTAGAGAAAATCGCTCAAATCACATCACATATCGACTCAACAGGCAGCCTAAGCAAAGATCAAACCATTACTGACCAAGTCAACCAAGGGTATTGGCTTTTACCGCTACTGATTGTTCCCGCTCTATTGATGTTCCGCAAAGGATTATTTTTTAGTGCAGCTTTGGTGTTGATACCACTTCTGTCTCCTAAGCCTGTTATGGCAAACCCTTGGCTTAATAATGACCAACAAGCTATGCACTATTTTGAGAACAAAGAGTACAGCAAGGCTGCAGAGCTATTCAGTCAACCAGATTGGAAAGGGATAGCAAAGTACCAAGCACAAGATTTTGCAGGTGCTATTGAATCTTTAAAAGGGACAGTAAGTGCGGAGGGACGCTATAACTTGGCAAATGCCTATGCGCAAAACCGCCAGTTTGAGAAAGCCGTTGAACTCTACCAATCGATTCTTGAACAAGACCCGAATAACCAAGACGCTAAGCACAATCTGGATGTCGTGCGCCAAGCGCAGCAACAGCAACAGCAACAGCAACAGCAACAGCAACAGCAACAGCAACAGCAACAGCAACAGCAACAGCAACAGCAACAGCAACAGCAACAGCAACAGCAACAGCAACAGCAACAAGCTGATTCGAGCGGCAATCAGAGTCAACAAAAAAATGACTCTCAGCAGTCACAATCTTCCAAGCAAGAAAACGCTCAATCAAGTGATGACAGTTCGGATAATGCGCAATCCGAGGCGAAGCAGCAATCTAATGAGGGAAAGGAGTCCGAACAAAACAACCCCTCTAAGCAAGGTTCAGATGAGCAGTCTAAAGGCTCTGAGCAGAAATCGGAACATCAGAGCGACTCATCGAGTCTGAAAGAGCAGCCTACTAATGAGCAACAGTCGCAACCGCCTGAATCATCCGCTTCATTATCAGATGACGATAATCAGCAACCCATTGAACCAGAGCTTAGAAAGCTCCAGCAAGTAGAAAGCGCTCGCGATCCTAGTCGCCTATTACGCGCTCAAATGATTCTTCAAGCTCAACAAAAACAGCCTCCACAAGATACAGGTAAGAAATGGTAATGAATAAGCAAAATAGACTGACTGTTGCCCTATTTACTCTGCTAGCCACTTTAGTCAGCCCGCTGGCTTTGGCAACTAACGTGTTGGCAACAGTGAGTAAAAACAAAGTGGTCAAGAATGAAGTGTTTCAACTTCGCATTATAGTGGACAAAAAAGTGTCATCGGACGCACTGGATTTTAGCTCGCTTGAGCAAGATTTTTATCTAGGTCGCCCGAGTTTTGGTAGTTCAGTTAATATCATTAACGGCGATCGTTCTACTCGAAGTGAATGGAACATAACCCTCGCTCCTCAACGTTTGGGGGTTGCAACTATCCCCGCTTTCACCTTAGATGGCGCATCTTCAAAGCCAATTGAAATCCAAGTATCTGTAGATAGCAACGAGCCCAAAATTAGCGACTTGATTGAGGTACAAAGTCAGTTGAGCAAGTCTCAGCTCTACCCAAATGAAAGCGCTACACTGACAACGAGATTGATCGTTAAAGCGGATCCACGTCGTCTACAGAATCCAAATGTTATTCCGCCAAAGGCACAAGGAATTTCGCTTGTTGCGCTAGGTGAGCCAAAACAGTACCAAAGTGTGTTAGACGGCGTTGAAGTGACGGTATTGGATCAAAGTTATCGCGTCACTGCCGATGCTGCCGGAGAGTTCACGTTGAGTGGAATAGGGTTTAAAGGCAGCGTAGTTTACGGCGATGATCGCACTGGGACCACTAAACTGGTATCAGCCAACACCCCTGCCAAACAGTTCACAATTAAGGTAGAGCCAATCCCCGCTGATTACAAAGGTAAATGGCTTCCTGCAGCATCGCTTTCACTGTCGCAGCAATGGCAAGATTCAAATGGCGAGCAAATTGATGCTTCTACCGAACACTCAACTCGCGTCGGTGAGTCCATCACACGTGAGATAAACCTTGATATTCAAGGTCTAGCCGCTGAGCGTTTTCCTGAAATCAAAGTCAACTACCCAAGCTCTGTTAGGGTGTATCAAGAGAAACCAAAGTTCAACGAATTGGCGAATGGCGTTACGCGCATGACCATCAAGCAAGTGATTATCGCCGAGCAACAAGGTGAGGTTAAGCTTAACGATATCAAGCTAAACTGGTGGAATAGCAGTGACGGTTCAGCCCAAGAGTCCGTTTTGAATGGGCTAAGTCTTGATGTTGCCCCAGCTTCTGCACTTAACAATGAGCCAATCAGTTCACCTGTTACGCCTCAACCAACAACCAAAACCGTTACGCTCTATAATGCCGGTTATTGGCCTTATTTAACTGCGCTGTTCGCTGCTTTATGGTTTGCAACTTTACTGTTTTTATTTAGAAACCGTCAAAGATCACCGCAAGTTAACACTCCAGTTCAAAAAACGAGCGCTACAGCAGACAAGCTTGTTGAGGCTCTAAAAGAAGATGACAAATTCAAAGCAAGCTTTTTAGTGAGAATTTGGTTCGATGAGCACTCTTGCAGTAGCCCAGAACTCAAGCAAAAGATCGATAAACATGTCGCTGAAATGAACCAAAGCCAATATTCAAGTTCAAGCCAAACTTGGCAGGCTAAAGAGCTTATCCAGCTAATCAAACAAGCAGAGAAACAATCAGGTTCGGTTCAACACAAAGACCCGCTCCCTCCACTGTAATTGCTTCATGTATAAAAAAAGCCGCTTAACTAAGCGACTTTCTAATACAACAAATATTTTAAGACAGATTCAGATTAGAATTTGTATTTGATACCTACGTTGAAACCTTTTGTACTGTATTTAGCGTCAGTTTTATAGTCTAGCATGCTCATTTCTTGCTTACCGTAACCAAACACTCCATACTCTGCTGTCATTGCAATGCTTGGTGTAAAGTTAACTTCTACACCCGCTGCGTATTGAAGGCTCACTTTGTCAAACTTCTGAGAATCAGAAAGTGGACCGATTGACGCTTCAATTTTGTATGGAGAAGAACCAACACCAGCTAGAGCATATACGCTAAACATATCTGTTAGAGGTAGTGTACCCTTACCGAATATTGCGTACGAAGTCTGCGGTTTGCCTTCAAGTGACGCGATAAGCTGTGTAGACTTTTCTGAAGAAGCGGGAATACCCACGCGCCCTTCTACTGCGAAATATTGGTTGAAATCATATCCTGCGATCAGATTAACAGTTGAGGCATTGTATTTTCCTCCAAACAACTCGTTTGCAGTAGCGTGCTCTGGCTTAAGATCAAACTTAGCCATTTGGAAGTTGCCGCCTACGTACATACCTTCGTGAGCTTGTACTGCTGTTGCTGAAAGAGCTAGTGCTACTGCTGCTACAGAAAGAACCTTTTTCATTTTCATTACCTTCTAAGTATTAAATAAAAATTATCAATAGTTAGCGTTCCTTCGCCTTAGTTCGACATCGCACTATAAGGATTATTTTTCCTTTGTCAAAGAAAAAAACAGTGTTTCATTAAAAATAAAAACAACTTCACGCACCAATAAACACAGTTAATGAATGGTGTTTTTTATTTTCAAAATGGCTGTTAAGGCCAGTTTAAAAAAGGGTTTAGCAGGTAAAGGAAGGCTATTTAAATGGAGAGCGCTAGGATTTTTAAGTAGTAGGAGTAGAAAGAAAAAACGGTATGAGAAAACTTAATATCATTATTGAGAATAGCATTCCAATTAATGATATTAAGTCAAATAGATATTGCTTTCAGAAAATCTCAGCAACAAACATACCACATCGCACCTTTACCGAGCGGTTTGTGAGCTTAGTATGTGCGCTCTTAAGCACTAGCGAGCAAAGAGACGGTACCCATAACCTGATTGCGTCCTTTGTTTTTTGCTACATAAAGTGACTTATCAGCTGAGCTGTATAATTTGTCAAAACTAAACTCATTTTGATTCAGCTCCATTACAGAGAACCCAATAGATACGGTCAGGGATTCATGAATCGAGCTTTGCTCATGCGCTATGTTCTCTTTCTCAATTCTATCTCGAATGCTTTCAGATAAATGATGCACCTTGTCGGGCTCTTGGCTAGAGATCAGCAGTGCAAACTCTTCTCCACCGATACGACAAAAGACTTCGCGTTCAGATTGGGTATAGTTTTGTAAAATACTGCCAATGCGCATGAGAGCGATATCACCTTGCATATGCCCATAGTGGTTGTTGTACAAACCAAAGTGGTCGATGTCGACTAGAATCAAACCGTAGCAATTTGGTGTTTCATCGCATTCAAAGCAAATCTCTTCCAGCAGGGATTCAAGCATTCGGCGATTGCCTAGTCGAGTTAATGGATCGAGTTTAGCCATGGTCTCTAACTGTTCATTGGCTTTTTGCAGCTCTCTCGTTCGCGCTTTCACCTCTTTTTCGAGATTCTCATTTAACTCGTGGATGGCCTGTTGCGCACGAGTACGTAACAAGACTTCGGTTAGATTGGAAGAGAACATGCGTATCACTTCACGCAATTGATGGGTTAAAGGAGATCGTTTAATCAGATTATCTGCCGCTATAAACGCTATAGGTTCACCACTATTACTCACCAACATCGTCATCGCGGTCCAGCCAAAGCCAACAATATGAAAGTCGTGGTAAATGGGTACCGACTCCTCAAATACCACTTCATTGGGGTTAGTTTGCGCTGCTCGGACAATAGACCGATCTACAGTTTCAGATCGGTAGTAAGATTCATCAACGATATTACCGCGAATATCCGTTCCCCAAGTACCTTGCATATAAGTGCAATCTTTGTCTGTGAGAAACACGGCAAAGCGATCGATTCCTAAACGATTAATGGCAAACGTAACCGCAGATTTACAGACTTCGCTGACAGTCATACAACGCGAGAGTTCAACCATGCTGGCGTGAAGCATACGCACGTGTTGCTCTTGACGCTTACGAATGTATATCTGTGAGAGTAAAGAGCCAAACGACTCTAGCATTTGGCGCTGGTAAGAAGTAATAGGCGTCCGATTAATATAGTTGTCCATCGCAATCCAACCTATGATTTCGTCGCTATCGCGCAAAATCAACATCCCATTCCATCCCTGTCCAACGACGTTTCCCGCAGTATATAAAGGCGCTTCCTCGACGATGACTAGGTTCTCTTTCCCTTCAAATAGAGCATCAATATAGGTCTCTTCAAGCTGATGAAGATCATACTGGGTGTGGTGCTCACTAACCGTTTTGCCTTCTTCGTCCGTCCCATAAGTACCACTAAAACAACGCTTTTTGATGTCGAGCAGCATAAAAACCGCTCGGTCGAATCCTAGCTTATCCCGGATGACTTCTACCGCTAAACGATACAGTTCATCTAAATTAGCTGGATTGGAAATCTCTACCGCCACCTCTTGTACAAGCTTCATATTGTCGATAAACAACTCTCGCTGCTTAATCACATCTAAATACTTCGCTTCTTTGATATCACGTTGCTTAAACTCTCTCGCTGCTTCAGCCTCCGCACGTACACATTGCCAACGTGATGCGATGACTTGTAAGGAATCTAAATGAAGCGTTTGGTTAAGTTCATTGAGCCTCTCGACTTTTAGGCCTTCAATGATTAGATAAGTACGCATTTCTGGATGGTTATCGAGCATAAAGACATAGCTGTCTTTGTCCATTATCTCGGTATATTCCCAATGACAAGTGTTCATGGCTAAAGGAATCAGACCATCTGAAGTATCAAACTGAGATACCCATGCCCAGAATGTTTCCGGATAAGAGGCAATTGTCGTTGGTAAGCCACGTTTAAATAGGAATTTTTGACCGCATTCACTCGTTCGCTCTGCAAACACACCAATGCTTTCAGGCTCGACCAACTCGTCCAAATATTGAAACAAGGAGTTAGCCAGAAACCGTTGATTTCTGGCGGACAAAATATCTTTGAGAAGCACTCGTGGAAGCATAACCCTAGCCTGAATATATTATTATTGCTATACGGATAAAACGTATCAGCTAGGGGTATGCAATCAATTATATTTGCAGGCGGTTGTTAAGTGACTCGCAATTAGCTCCAACCAAGTTATCCATATATGATACCTACTGCATTTTGTATGATCTTGTTTCCATAAATTTCATTTTCGTTGCAGCTCAACTTTTCGGTGATAGTTTGAAATCTACTGATGCCAAGCCCCTACCAAGTGTTTTACACTGGTAAAAGTAGAGAGGAAAGAACTGTTCTTTTGAGGAAGTGGCTTTACATACTAGGCGCAAGCCTGTGTTTTCCAGCATTTGCTGACGTTGACCTCGTGAAGGTTGATAAGTCAAAGAGGCGCATGTACTTGATCGATAATGACCAAGTCGTTAAAGAGTTTCGTATTGCTCTTGGCAAGCGTCCTAAAGGGCACAAAATTCATGAAGGTGATCAACGCACACCTGAAGGTCGATACTACCTGGACTTCATTATCGAAGACTCCGAGTTTCACCGCTCTATCCATATCAGTTATCCAAATGCGAGAGATATCGCCTATGCGAGCTCGTTGAGCTTAGACCCAGGTGGCAACATTAAGATTCATGGTTTAAAAAATGGAGAAACTCGTCCAGCCAACTATGTGCAAAGCTTTGACTGGACAGATGGGTGTATTGCAATTAGCAATCAAGAAATGGACGAACTGCTGAAACTAGTCACCCCTGGCACACCCATAGAGATTTCTTGGTAAACCTACTCTGCGCGCTGAGCTTTTTCCCTAGTCACCCACCAGCACATCAGAGAGCCAATTGTAACCATCACCACACCTTGTAGGAAGCTCTGAGTAAGTACCAACCCGAGAATAAAGGAAGAGATCACCGTCGAGAGAACCGGAGTGAAATAGGAGAGCGTCGCAAGTAGCACCATATTGCCACCAATGATGGCATAATTCCAAAGAGCATAACCACTGCCCATGGCAATTCCTGAAATCAGCAGCAAACCACCTGATTCAAGATTAAGCGTCATTCCCGTTTCACTACTTAGCGCATACTTAATCCACAGCGTTATTGCCGTCATAATGAAAAAGAGAGTAATGGCGTTCTGCCCATTAGAAATACGCTTAGTTAAATTGCAATAGATAGCCCATAAAAAAGCGCCAACAAAAGCCATGGTGTAGGTTGTTGGGTTAGTCGCTACATTTGCAGCAATTTGGGCCATTGAGAGGCCTTGTTCGCCGGTTATGCTCCAAGCAACGCCAAAAAAAGCCAGAGCAATACTTGGGTACACCCAAACACTGGTTTTCTTACCACTTGTTATTACGGCCAGTAGTACTGTCAGCGCAGGCCATAAATAATTAATCACCAACATTTCAATGGCTTGCTGACGCGAGTTCGCCATTGCCAGTGCTAACGCAAGACAAATCTCATAGGCAACAAACAATCCACCACCAATCATCACGTAGCGTAAAGAGTAGTTACGTACTTTCGGTACGCCCATTACCATGATGAGAAATATCGATGCCACTGTGTAGATCGATGCCGCTCCGCCAATTGGGCCTAGCATTTCAGTCACCGCTCGAGCAAAGCCCATAACGCTACTCCATAGAAGGATAGCGACGACGCCTGCAATGGTGAACTTATGAGAACTGTTGATCATTTTGATTTTCTCAAACAAAAAAGCCGAGCTTAGCGCTCGGCTTAAGCAGCTAAATGCGGGTTAGATAATTTCCCAACTGTGCGTCATTTCAATGCCTTTACCTAGCATTAAACACACAGAGCAATATTTCTCTAAAGAGTCAGCAGCAACCTTTGCGACCACTTCTGGAGAAAGGTTGTCACCAGACACTTCAAAATGAATATTCACTTGTGTGAAGATGCGCGGCGCAGTTTCACGTCGCTCTGTGGTCAGCTTTGCGTTGCAGGCTGTCACTGCTTGACCCGCTTCTTTTAGGCCATCGACAACATCAACTGAACTACAGCCACCCGCTGCCATCAAAACCATTTCCATCGGGCTAGGAGCATTAGCACCGCCATTGCCATCCATCACGATAGAATGCCCTGACTGCGATTGTCCTAGAAACTTAAATTCTTCAATCCACTTTACTTCCGCTTGCATCTGACTCTCTCTATTTCTTTTTCGCAAAGTTCTTTTTATCTGTTGGAAACACCACGCCCGTTTGGCGACGAATTTCCTCGAGCAGTTTGGCTACAGTTAACGAACGTTGAGTGCAGCTTGAATTCATTGATTGTTGCTTGAATTGGGAAGCAAATTCAAGTGCTTCGTAATACATTGGGTTGAGCTCTTGTTTAACGCTAAGATCAATACCGATATCACTACCACGGGTAAACTTAGTCAACTTCTTCGCGGTTGATATCATTTCCATCAACAATACCCCTTCTTCACCTTGAATCTCACTTGGCAAATAAGAGTCACTGGTTTTCGAGTGCTGAAGCACCACTTCAAAACCATCGTATTCGAGAACAACGCTACCACTGCCATCGACGCCAGAATCAAGCAGCTGAGCGGCAGCTTTAACGGATTTCGGCTCACCAAACAGTTCAACCGCTGAACTTAAACAGTAAAAGCCAATATCCATAATTGAGCCGTTGGCAAATTCTGGACTAAACGTATTTGGGTTTTCTCCCGCCAAGTACTTTGGATAGCGCGAAGAGTATTGGCAGTAAGTGATAAAGCCCTTGCGGATCTGACCAATCGACGACAGCTCATCCTTCAGGCGTTTGAAGTTAGGAATATGCGCAGACATGAAGGCTTCGAATAACAACACATTGTTCTCTTCAGCCACTTTAAACATTTGTTTCGCCAAAGCGAGATTCGATGCCATTGGTTTTTCGACAATTACATGTTTTCCCGCTTTCATCATTTGCAGCGCTTGCGACCCATGCAAGATGTTAGGGCTCGCAATATAAACCGCATCAAACAGTGGCGATGCGGCGAGTAGATCTAAATCATCAAACAAAGCAGGCGAAGCGTACTTTTCCGCAAATCGCTCTGCACTCTCTAACGAACGTGAATACACCGCACTTAATTGGTATTCGCCTGTTTTTAAAGCAGCTTCGACAAATTGGTCGGTAATCCAGTTAGTACCAATGATAGCCAGTCTTATCATTCTTAATTCTCCTTTTACGACACTTTGCTAACATTAATACCCAATCTAGCCCCATCAAATCGAATTGAAATTTCGAAGCACTAGGGTCTGTTGACCTTTTGTGCTGGTGATTAAACCGTCAGGATTACGCGCACAGCAAGCAAAATTAAAACAGCGCCTGACAGTCGGTCTATTAGCAAAGCTTTTGAGCGGATTTTATCAATTAATCTCGGACTAGAAAGTAAAAATGTAATCAGGGTGTACCATAAACCATCTACGACTAGCGGGGTCAAGACAATCAAGCCTTTAGCAGCAACACTATCACCCACGGCTACAAACTGACTAAACAACGCAATAAAGAAAAGCGCGATCTTTGGGCTAAGCAAAGAAATCAAAAAGCCTTCTTTGGCAGACTGCCAGATACTCGTCTGCTCACCAGATTCAAGCCTTGCTGCTACGCCACCTTTCGAGCGTAAAGCATTGTAACCAAGATAAGCCAAATAAGCGGCACCGGCATAACTAATGGTTTTAAACAATAAAGGAGATTGCTGAAGCACCACCGCCAATCCGATTAAGGTGATGAACGCATAAATGCCAATGCCAATTGCATGTGCCCAAGCTGCGGCTAAACCATTCAATCGCCCTCCTGCGAGGCTATGTTTTGCAACCATCGCAAGACTCGGCCCTGGAGACATGGCTCCGAGAATACAAATCGTGAATAAAGACAACCATACCGTGAACGTCATACCAGAATCCTTTAAATCATATGTTTCATTACTATTGAATAACAGCCACGTTAAAACATGCGAGCAATGAACTGAAATCAAAGTTAATCATGACAATCATGATTTCAAATCATACCGATAGAGTATGGTGACGTTTGCATCGCATGAAGCACTTTTTCTCGCATCCATTGATGCGCCTTATCCTGATCATATTTAGGGTGCCACATTAGCCAATAGTGGTGGTCTTCGGTATCAAAAGGCAAAGGCTTGTATACGAGTTGCGCTTCTTTGGCTAGATTCCGCGCGATATGTTCTGGCACTACCATGAGATAATCACTGCTGCGTAATGCATTGACCGCTGCTGAAAAAAACGGCACTTTAAGTGCAATCCGACGGCGAAAGCCAAGCTTGTTCAAAGCAATATCTGCATTGGAGTCTTTGTCTCCTCCCCCTGTTACTTTCAAATGAGGGTAAGAGACTAACTCTTCACAAGAAATACTCGCTGCATTACTAAAAGGATGATCTGTTCTCATCAAACATACTGACCTATCTCGCCCTATCTTCACACTGCTCAGGTTTTCTGGCTTCTCTGCCAACATGGTTGAAGCTAAATGAATACCCGTTGACTCGAACTGACTTAAAAAATTGGGCTGCCATAATCGATAGGCAATATTGACTTTAGGCGCTTGGTCGACAACCACAGAAACGACATCAGGCACTATGTATTGAGCGACATAGTCACTGGACGACAAGACAAACTCCTGTTGCCAAACTTGAGGATCAAATGGCTTATCGGCAAGCAAGGCGTCAAACTCGCCAAGTAGCTCACACAGTTTATCTTTCATCTCAAGCGCACGGGGTGTAGGTATCAACTGGTTCCCATCTCGAACCAATAATGGATCGCCACATATTTCACGTAGCTGTGATAACTGCCGGCTCATGGCAGACTGGGTAATATGCAGACGCTCTGCCGCTCGACTAACATGGCACTCTTCGAGCAAGACATGCAAAGAGCGCAGCAAATTGAGATTAAGATTGTTCAGCATTGTATTGAGCGCTATGTGTTTGAGGTCTGTTGACCTAGCGTATTAAAAAATTCATTGAGTACAGTGTGAGTCATCAAATGACGCAACTCCGGAATCTTTTGCAATTCATCCCGAATGGCATTCAGCCGAGTCATTGAATCAACTTCGACGTACAGCATCATGTCAGTTTCTCCGCTAATCGCATGACACCATTTTACGCCATCAATCTGATAAATCAGATCGGCATAGGTTTCGCAGTACTGAGTCGAGCTCGACATATCAAACTTGAGGGCCAAATAGGCTTTGATAAGCTCTTTGCTCTCAGTTTTCGCCACATCTGCATGATAGCCAAGGATCACTTTTTCATGTTCGAGCTTTTGAATTCTCGCCGTTACTGCCGTGCGTGAGAGATTCACCTTCCTAGCGATATCACTCACACTCTCCCTAGCGTTAAGTTTTAGGATGTTTATGATTTTCCGGTCAAATTTGTCCATGTTCTACTTCCCATTTACGCCAACTTATCCTGTTGGTTGATTGCAATGTGACACAAAATTGCAAGAGATGAAAGCAGTCAAATTGACAGTTCTAAAACCACAAACTGACAATGTGACCGCTATCGGTGACGAATTGACTAATGCATACCTAAGCCGCTTAAGATAACCTTGTTTTAAAACCGAACATGATGCAGGGAGAGCATAATGAGTGAGCTAAAAAAAGAGATAACATTGCTATCAGGCATCGGCCAATTATCGACAACACTGTTGGGGACTGGGCTGTTCATGGTGCCAGCAATAGCAGCAGGTATCGCGGGGCATGCGTCCCTTTGGGCATGGTTAATCCTATTTGTTGCAATCTGCCCTATTGCGCTCACTTTCGCCCAACTTGGTAAACGTTACCCGAGTGCTGGAGGTACCGCTTACTTTGTCCGTAAGGCATTTAACTCTAAGCTTGAGAAAAGCGTCGCGTGGTTATTTCTTAGTGTCGTTCCAGTCGGTGTACCGGCCGCCATTGCGTTAGCGGCTGGATTTTTACAGCAACTAATGCCCGAAAGTATCAACTCTCCTCTGTTTGCCCAGATGCTGACTGTGGCTTTGCTTGTCGGAGTTAATCTCGCTGGCGCAAAATCTTCAGGCAGATTACAAACCGTTATTGCCTTATCTATTTTTGCTCTTGTCGCTGCTTTCTGGTGGAAAGGCGGCTTTAGTTCTCAGGATTTGATCCTGCCGCCACTCAACGGCGATAGCCTCTGGTCTATCGGCCTGGCACTAGGAGTCATGTTTTGGTGCTTCGTCGGTATAGAAGCTTTCGCCCATATGGGAGAAGAGTTCAAAAACCCTCAAAGAGACTTTCCTATTGCGATTGTCATTGGCTGTTTTATCGCAGGAGCAACGTACTGGATATGTTCAATCATAGTGTTAAAGATGGGCGCTTACGGTTCACCCGTGTTTGATAGCACATCGATTCCTTGGATCTCTGAAAATCTGTTTGGTCCAGAGTTCAAAGCCTTAATCAGTGTCGTGGGTTTTGGGGCATGCTTTGCTAGTGTCAATCTCTACACTCAAAGCTTATCTCGCATGGTCTGGGCACAGGCCAAGGAGTATAGTCCAAACAGCGCGCTCGCTAGGCTATCGATTAAAGGTGTACCTGCTAATGCTACCTTTGCTGTTGGCGGTGTTGCTCTGCTTTCTTGTGTCGCGGGAGAGTCGTCAGGTTTGGATTTGGAATTCTTCCTCAAACTCGCCAATGGCATTTTTGTGTTGGTTTACCTTCTAGCGATGCTTGCAGCCTACAAGCTACTCACGGGCTTGAGTCGATACCTTGCTGCTGTTTCGTTGATTCTATGCTCGGCTGTATTTGTGTGCCTTGGTTGGTCGATGCTCTATGCTGTCACCGTCTTTGCATTACTCAGCCTACCATGGAAAAAGTCACGCGCAGCCAGCGGATCAAATAGTGTATGACGTTACTTATACTTGGCCAGTATTTCTCTTTCTCCACCTTGTTGACGAAATGCCAGCACTTGTTCGGAAAACTCCTCTAGTATCGTAGCGAACTCAGATGCTTTAGAAATACACAGCGCAAAAGGGACAACAGTTAAAGTAACGGGAAGCTCAGTGATCAAGTTGCGTCGATCATGCTTAGATAAGAGAAACTCGGCCACGACTTTGTCCACGGCGACAACATCTCCTTTTTTCTTGGCAAGCATTTGTAATGCGACAGAGAGATCAGACTCGATAATCCTAGTGTAAGACTCTTGGGGGAAATTTTCGTTTCCCCAACCGTTTCCTACATAATCTAGAATGACGAACTCTTTCAGGTCTTCTATGCTAGACACTTGTTCTAGCTTGTTCAGATGCAGGTGATTTTTGTAGGTAAACAAGTTAATTGGCGTGTTAAATACAGGCTCTTTCGCTGCATTGACGTATTTAAGCCTTTCCGGTGTTGGTACCGTTATAAACGCATCAGCTTGCCCATTGAACACCATTCTTTGTGCTCGACTCCAAGGATATCCTTCGTGTGACACATCAAGGTTCATTTGCTTTTCCAGAACCTCTTTTGCTATGTCTACCAATATCCCTTCCATCTCGCCAGCTGCATTGGTATATGAATATGGAGGAAACGAGTCATAATAGACAATTCTAAGCGTCTCTTTTCCGTAGGAAAAAAAACTCAATATACACAAAGACAAAGCCAATAACCTTCGTACCATACATCGCTCCCCACCAGACAAAATACCTAACCAACTGATCTCACTGATTAGGTATCTACTCTATCAATAGTAGAGCATGGTAAATTGGTCTGCTAACAATTAGCTCAAGGCCGTTTTGACTTAAATTGGCTAGACTGTTCTGTGTTTCTCTCAATTCTCAGATTCATTGGGCAGAAACTGAACATTGCCTGCTGTTTAAATAGCGTATGAATCCACTTTGTCTAAGCAGATATTTAGAATCGTCTGAGGGCTGACTTTTTTCCATTCAGGACTCTTTTCTAACGGCTCTGAAGCTAAGACAATATTCGCGCCATCTTGTTTGATAAAAACGGTGGGAGCTTCTTGAGCTGAGCTATAACGAACTGCCCAAAACTGGTTTCCATCCGAAACACAAATTGAAGCTTTTAACGGCTCCTCAATTTGTTTGTCAGTCATAAGGTTACAGATCATTGATAAAGTGTTTCTAATCGCTTCAACAGGGCTCTGCTTTAAGCCATTTTGCAACATAAGCAGAAAGATTAACTCGCTGTCTGTCGTACCCATACGTTTCAGAAACAGCGACTCACACAGTTGACGTTCCAACTCAAATTTAGCCTGCTCAAAACCTCCAATCTGACCATTGTGGAGAAACATCCAGTTTTCACTGATAAAGGGATGACAATTAGACCGTGAGACTTGTGTACCCGTTGATGAACGAACATGCGCCATAAATCGATGAGAACGAATATGATGAGTGAGAGAGCGAAGGTTTTCATCTCCCCATGCAGGAAGGACCTCGTGAAATTGCCCTGGTGTATCTCGCTCTGTGTACCACCCTAACCCAAATCCATCGGCATTCACTCTTGTGACCGCCTTGCGCGCCTCTAAACTCTGATGAACCAATGAATGTTCAGGTTCGTAAACCAACTCATCGAGATAAATTGACTCTCCTTGATAGGCTAACCATCGACACATACGAATCCTTCCTCCCTCTAATTACACCTTAATCAATAACATCACGAATTGAAGATTTCGGCAAGGATGCGAATATTTGGCTCTATTTCATCTAGACAAACATTACCAAAGCCTAAGACTGCGCCAGACCAATCACGTTGCATTCCGTCTTCATGCTGCTCGTAATAAGAAAAAGGGCGAATCACAACGCCACGAGAGATCGCACGTGCAGCCCAGTCGGTTTCAGAAATATGTCCTCGCCACCTTACCGTGACATGCAGCCCTGCCGCTTGGCTGATCACCTCCAAACTCCCTTGAAAGTATCGTTCGATCATAGTCAGCATCATTTGATGTTTTTGTTTGTACAAACGACGCATCTTTCTAATATGACGAACCAAGTCGCCTTCGGCAATAAAATCCGCTAGAGCAGCTTGAGTATGACTTGGAGAGTCACCACTTAGTGCATCTTTTATACTTAGCGCTTGTTCAACCATGGATTTGGGTAAAACCAGATAACCTAGTCGTAAGCCATTGAACATCACTTTACTTAGTGAACCTACGTAAATGACGTGTTGGTCATGACCTGTTTTAGCCGCTAGGCCTTGAAGACTTGGATATGGGCGGTGAGCAAACTGAAATTCACTGTCGTAATCATCCTCAATGATCCAGCCATTACGGTTTTTCACCCATTCAATTAGCCTTAAACGCTGATTAATGTCTAAGGTCGTGCCAAGCGGATATTGGTTACTTGGGGTTACGTAAATCACCTTGCTACTGCTGCTTTCAACTAGGTTTAAATCCAAACCTGATTTAGGGACAACGACCGCAGGGCTCCAATCACAATTAAGCAAGTTGAGAACTTTAGCCATCTGCGCATAGCCCGGCTGCTCCATCAATATGCTGTTATCCTCTTTCAAGGTCAGTAAAGCCGCTATCGTCAATGCTTGCTGTGCTCCCGACGTAATGACTACTCGATCCGGATCGCAGACCACTGAACGGCTCGTCGCCAAGTAACTTGCAAGTGCTTGTCGAAGGCTGCCGTCACCTTGAATATCTTGCCCACCCAGTAGGGTTACTCGGCTGATATGGCGGGACAACAATCTTTGCCATTTCTGGGTTGGAAATTCGCCGAGGTCCGGAACACCCGGCGAAAACGCGCGACTGTAATCAGCAGCTCTAACCGGGCGGCTTGGTTCAATGGACTGATAAGCCGTTGTCACGAACTGGTCTGGCAGTTCAAGCGCAACAAAGTAGCCAGAGCCAGCTCGACTCTCCAAATAACCTTCAGCATGCAACTGCTCATACGCATGGATCACCGTATTTCGGCTTAGGTTAAGCTCCTCTGCCAATTTGCGTGTTGACGGAAGTTTTAGCCCCTTTCCCCATAACTGACCTACGATTTTATCCCTAACAGCGTTGAACAACGCATCTTGCTTGGTACAACTCTCAGTACTTAATTGAAGATCGCCAATATCGATCAATGCCATAAGTGGATCCATCCATCAAATAGAAGTGGCTCTAAATTTAGTACCAATTTAAAGGTACATTTTCTGTAAATCAAATATTTGCAGGAGGCAAAGCAATGTTATCAGCAACTAAAAGAACTGAACTTAAGAAAGGGGCTCATAAAGCGGTTACCGAGCAACAAGCGTTGTACGACATTATCGACGAGTCATTAGTGGCTCACATAGCCATCTCGGACAGTGAGCAACCCTATGTCATCCCGATGCTGGCATGGCGAGTAGAAAATACCGTCTATATTCACGGTGCCAACAACAGTCGACTGATGCGCAATTTAAAAAGTGGAATCACTACTTGTTTAACGTTCACTTTGTTCGATGGCTGGGTTTTGGCAAGGAGCGCGTTCCATCATAGCGCTCATTATCGAAGTGCAGTTGTACTTGGTCAGTTTACCGAGATAGCAGATATGCACGAAAAAGATCGATTGCTGAATCATTTTGTTGAGCAAATCGCTCCCGGAAGAACCAATGACGTCAGACTCAGCAGCGAACGAGAGCTAAACAGCACAATGTTGCTCGCCATTCCTCTAACCGAAGCTTCAGTAAAAGTCAGCAAAGGAGACGTCAATGATGACCTCAGCGACATGGGGCTCACTGCTTTTGCTGGTTTCCTTCCGTATCGAACCGTTGTTGGCCCTCTGAAGGCAATGCCAGATTCCAAACACAGCCAAACGCCAGACTACAGCCAAGCCTATGGTTCACGCTGGTATGATCAACAAGGCAAGTGACATCAAGCTTAACGCTCATCTAAGCAGTAATGCTGAACATATTGGATGGGCGTTAGTCCTCTATTTTTCTTAAACATCCGATTGAAACTGGCGATATTCTGATAGCCAAGCCGACGTGCTATCTCGTCAATAGCGACACCTTTGGTCAGCATAGAGACAGCAATGTTACTCAGAACATACCCGCAGACGGTAGAAAAGTTCATTCCTAGCTTGCGTAATGCACGCTGAAACTGCTGTGTCGACATACCCAATAAACTGCTGACGTGCTCAAGTGTCGGTAAACCGTGAAAACGACTGTAGTTGAGCACTTCATAAATCACTTTAACTTCATCTTCGGGATCCGGCATATTGAGCAGTTCATCCAGATCTGAGAAATTCATCGCAAGTCGTCCCTTGCGGATACTGGACTGTTGCTTGGTAGCCAAACGAACCTCGGAGTGAAACCAAATCTCAGTGCATGAATGGCTCCAGTCAATGTCGCAACCAAAGAACGCTCGATATTTCTCTATGTTGCTACGAGTTCCTGATAAGCGTACTCTCAACGGGCTAAAATCAGGACCAAGATAGAGCCTCATCACTTTTACCAACACGACTGCCATACGAACACTATCATGGACTTTGACCTGAGGACTGACATGTGGATTGCGGTAAGTCCATTTAATGATGGAGCCACTTAAAGCGGCAGATAAAAACGCACCATTTTGCAAACTATTAAGCCCATAATTCATGCGTCGTATCGTTGAAGCAAAGTCAACTCCAGACAGTAGCCAGTGACTGATCGCCCCCACTCGCGCAATATTGTTGTCACGCGTGAGTTCTAGCACAATGTCAGGATTGCCCGTCATTTGTTCAAGCTTGGCAAACCATTGATTTACTTCTGAAAGGGGAATAAGCGTCATCGGGTTGTGAAAAACCTCATCGGGGATCCCAAGGGAACCCTCAATCAAGTCATAGCGCTTGTGAGCTTCTAGGTGCATGTTGTAAATACCTATAGCTCGCATAAATCTCACTTTATCCATTTACAGATCAGTTCAATATCTCGCATCATGTGATTTAATCTGTCACAACCCATCGACTTTTTCAATTCTAGATCACAATCAAGCTCTGTTATTACTTTGGAGCCTTGAATGAGTTTACTAAGTGTCCCGTTCGTGGGAACAAATGCCGATACCATATTGCACGTTGTCGCTACTGTTGTCCTTGTCGCCACCGTCGGCGCTGCATTATTTGGATTTTGGAAATTCCACGAACTACCAATCAATAAAGCCCATAGCAAAGATCATCATCAAATTGGATTGATAACGGCACTCACATGGATTGGTTTCATCTGGCACTGGGTTTGGGTTGTCGCCGTTATTCTCGCCTTCGTTGATATGGAAAAAGCCATCATCAACCTGCGCGATACCTGGCGTCATGCCCCAAAAAGTAACAACACAGAAGGAGAAGCGTAATGTTAGAAGGTTTAGCCGTCTGGGCACTGTTTATCTATTTGCTTCGCCTTGTTGGTATGCCTTGGAACAAAGCGACTAAGTCATTCGCTTATCTAGGTGGCGCCTCTTGGCTAATGTTTGTTTGGGTTGGTCTGATCAACTTTACGCCAATGGATCTCTCTGGTGGATCTGTAGTTCAATCACCGCACATACAGCTGCGTCCTGACTCGCCAAATGTGACAGGTAAAGTGGACAAAATCTATATTGAGCCAAACCAACAAGTTTCAAAAGGTCAGCTCATTTACGAAATCGATCCTACCCAATACCAGATTTCACTCAATCAAGCGCAAGTTGCAGAAGAATCTGCAGACGTGGCTTACCAAGTAGCAAAAGAAGATATCGCGATTGCTCGAGCAACGTATCAATCTATGCAACAAGAGGTGAAGACCACAGAAAGCCGTTTAGCAGCAGCCAAAGTCGATCACAAACTGCAAGTTAAAATGCTTAAGCGTTATCAAGAGCAAAACCGTGTCGTGGAAAATACCATCACCGCGAGTGATATCGACAAACAAGAGACAGCAGTCGAGAAAGCACAACACAATATTTCAACCATCGAGTCCGAACTAAATACCAGAATAGTGGATGCCGATAAAGCTAAGCTCGCGATAACTAAGGCCAAGTTGACCGTAAAAAGTAAACAGGCCGATTGGAAGACGGCTCGTGAGAAGCTCGCTAAAGCACAATGGGACTTAGACAGCACCAAGGTATACGCTCCGGCTGACGGTTTCGTTACTAACTTTATTCTTCGTGAAGGGCAGCGTGTCTCTATGATGCCTAGACTTCAAATGTATACCGATGAAAAATATGTACTTATGCGTGTGAATCATCAGGCAATAAGAAATGTTAAGCCGGGCCATGCCGCAGAGTTTGCTTCTTCTGTTTACCCGGGCAAGATCTTCTCTGCTCAGGTTGAAGGCATCGTTGAGGCGACGGGAGAATCTCAGGGTAATTTACTTGGATTTGATCAACCAGTGCGTACAACGACGGGTCAAAACCTACAAAACAAGCATCACTTTGTTAGATTGAAAATTGAAGAAACTGACGACTATGACATCCCTGTTGGCTCTGTTGGCTTAGCTTGGATCAGTGGTGATAAACCCATTGGCTTTATGGCATTTCTAGATGCAATTCGCGGCATCATCATTCGTATGAAGTCCCAGCTCTACTTCTTCTATTCCATTTAAGATGTTAAGACCGCTAGCAATAGCGGTCTTTTTGTTTTCTGACTGTATCTCCTCTGCTGAATTTGACGTATAAATGTTCTACTCATACAGGAGATGTCTATGTCCGATAAGGAAAAAAACCTTCCAACTCATCGTATATCTCGACTCGGCAAGTTTGCTTCACTGGCTACTCGTGTAGCAGGGAATGTCATCGCAGAAGGTACGAAACAGATCGCGCAAGGAAATAGGCCGAAAGCAAGAGATCTCATTCTTACTCCGCAAAACATCACTCGCCTAACGAATCAGTTAGCACATTTACGCGGCGCTGCGATGAAACTAGGCCAAATGCTATCAATGGATGCGGGTGATATCTTGGAGCCAGAACTAGCCGAAATTTTATCAAGATTACGCTCAGATGCCGACCCAATGCCTTCAAAACAATTAAATGCGGCTCTTGTCGACTCTTTAGGAAAAGAGTGGAAAAGTGAGTTTTTGGCGTTCAATTTTAAACCAATAGCTAGCGCTTCTATTGGTCAGGTACATCAAGCCTATAGCGATGAAGGGGAAAAGCTTGCCGTAAAGGTTCAATACCCTGGAATAAAAAAGAGCATCGACAGTGATGTAGACAACGTAGGGACTTTACTAAAAATCGTTGGATTAATTCCGGAGTCTGTCGATTACAAAGGATTGCTAGAAGAAGCAAAGAAACAACTGCATGACGAAGCGAACTACCAGCGTGAAGGGGAATTTATGGAGCGTTACCACATAGCGCTTAAAGGCTCACAAAAGTTTGTTGTACCTAAGATCCACTCAAATAGTAGCTCTGATTCCGTTCTCACAATGTCATTTATCGAAGGGCAAAGCATCGAGTCACTAGAGGAGTTCGACCAACAAACTAAAAACGACGTTATGACTGCCCTGCTCGACTTACTGTTTAAAGAGCTGTTCGAGTTACAGATGGTTCAGACAGATCCTAACTTCGCTAATTACCTTTATCTCCAAGAAACGAAACAAATTGGCTTACTCGATTTTGGTGCGACTCGGGAATACAGCGAGCAATTTAGTAAAGGCTACTTACATGCCTTTGCCTCAGTGCTGGCACAAGATCAGAAAGGATTAAATGATGCACTAACCCAAATTGGTTTCTTCAGTCAAACGATCCTGCCAGAGCAACGAGACGCCGTGCTCAGCCTAGTAAAAATGGCTTGTGAGCCTATGCAGCTTGATGAAGAGTATGATTTTAAAGCCAGTGGTTTAGCACAAAAACTGAGAGAAGCTGGAACCATTTTGAGCCTAGAACAAGATTACTGGCATACACCACCTGCTGATGCATTGTTTTTGCATAGAAAAATAGGTGGGATGTACCTGTTAGCCGCGAGAATTGGTGCAAAAGTCAACATTCATCGGCTGGTCACGCCTTATCTAGATAACGCTACATAACAAGGTATTGTTTTTCCGCCACTTTAGAGTACTTTGATAACCAGTTAAGCAAATTACCAAGTTTATGAGGTGCTCAGTGAGCCAGTTTCAAGACCTCTCCGTTTTAATTGAACAAGTCGCACAAGCAGAAGAGAGCCAGCAAGTCTCCATTCTCAATGATCTAATCGAAGTCGGATTGGAATCTGGCTCCGTCGCGCTGATTCTCGAAGCCTTTCCTATCGAAGACAGGGTAAAACTATGGCGAGGGCTTCCACTTGAACTCCACATCGAGGTGTTAACGGAAGCTCGTGCCGAAGTGCGTCACTCTATCATTGATGAGCTGTCTGAAACGGAGCTTAAACTCACCTTAGCTAAGCTAGATAACCTCTCTTTAATCGAGTGGGCTGATTCACTGCCTGATGAGATCATTAATGAAGCACTGCAACTTATCGAAAAAGATGAGCTAGAACTTTACGATCAGGCTAATGAATACGAAGATGATCAACTTGGACGGTGGGCAGAAAGAAAAGTTGTGACCCTGCCCTTTAATATCTCCGTGGACAAAGCGAAGGGGCTTATGGAGCGCTACAGCTACGACGCTCCTCAGCACATTTACCTGATCAATAAGCGCAAGCAGTTTCGTGGTTTAGTCAGTTACATCGATCTTCTTAGAGCAGAACCTAACGAAAGACTCAAAAACATCTCAATTGAGAATGTACTTACGCTCAATGCGAAGCTGACGCTGGCTGAGAGCATTGAAGCTCTGGAGCACTCCTCTTTATCGGCGATGCCAGTGACCGACGACAAGCAAGTTTTGGTCGGAGAAGTTGATTGGCACTTTGCTCTTACGACTCAAAGGGAGATCTACGAAACCCGCTTAATGGCGGGAACTGGTATGGATGAGGGGGACGATCTATTCGCCCCAGTACTTAAGAGTTCGCAAAAACGTGGTGTCTGGCTTGGTATTAATTTAATGACAGCGATTCTGGCGTCTGTGACTATTGGTTTGTTTGAAGATGTGATCGCGCAAGTCGTTGCATTGGCGGTACTGATGCCGATTGTTGCTTCAATGGGAGGAATCGCGGGGAGTCAAACATTGACCTTGATGATTCGTGCCATGGCGCTTAATCAGATCACTTCAGGTAACCGCTGGGCGCTGGTAAAAAACGAAATTGGAATTGGCTCTATTAATGGCTTGCTTTGGGCGCTAATCATAGGCGGTCTCGCAGGATTATGGTTTCAATCAACTATCCTTGGCGCCACCATAGCACTTGCTATTGTGGTCAATATTATCACCGCGGCTCTGTTTGGTGTTCTGATCCCTATTATCCTCGATAAGCTGAAACTCGATCCTGCGCTTGCGGGGTCTGTCATTCTCACGACGGTGACCGACGTTGTCGGCTTCTTTGCCTTCCTAGGAACAGCAAGCTTAGTGATGTTATAACTTTGGATAAGTTACCATTATGTCATTATCACTTTTGTGGTTATTTGCATTTTGCAATTTCAATATGCAATTAGAATGACAGAAATGTCCTAAAATTGATTAATTTAAGAGCAATTTGGTGCTATTAAAGTTGGCACATATAGTGCAATAGTAATAGCGACCCTTAATTAAGCCGAGGGTCACCTAGCCAACTGACGTTGTTAGTGAACCCATTTTGTTCACACTTATAGCGGCCAATCTCACTTCTTGAGGTTGGCCTTTTTGTTTTTTGAGAACTGGAGAACTGGAGAACTGGAGAACTGGAGAACTGGAGAACTGGAGAACTGGAGAACTGGAGAACTGGAGAACTGGAGAACTGATAAAACAGCCACTTGGTTACAATATCAAGGTTAATGTCTAAAAATCTGCACTTTATCTTGTGTTAACATTGGAAAAAGCTCGTTAGATTATAAAAAGCGAACAAAGATCAAGCAGTCTATCTTCTTAAACTAGCCACAACTCAAACAGTACGTCATTTATAACAACTACAACCCATCAGCATCATTTATTGAAGTAAATTAAACAACTTACCCCCTAACTATCCATTCATACCGATATTTTTTGAAAGTCATAAAAATCATAACCTATTGGTTATTATGATTATTATCAAAACATACTTACACGCAATCGATTTAGTTATCAATAAAGCATTGACTCTGTGATTTATATCACCATAATACGCGCCGTTTAACTAATTTTTACCTACAATTTGTATTGATAATCTATTTGCGGAGGTTATAAATGGCTGCGGACAATAACTACAGTCTTGGACCCGTGCCGGAAACGGCAAGGAAAGGAGTCGCTTCACTTACCATGGTAATGCTTGGACTCACTTTCTTCTCCGCAAGTATGTGGACCGGTGGTTCTCTTGGTACTGGCCTCTCCTTTAATGATTTCTTCCTCGCTGTTCTCATTGGTAACCTTATTCTCGGTATCTACACCTCTTTTCTTGGTTACATTGGCGCTTCTACTGGTCTCTCTACTCACCTTCTTGCTCGCTTCTCTTTTGGTACTAGAGGCTCATGGCTTCCTTCTGCTCTTTTAGGCGGTACTCAAGTGGGTTGGTTTGGCGTCGGTGTTGCAATGTTTGCCATCCCAGTACAAAAGGCGACTGGCATTGATACCAATACATTGATTGTTGTGTCAGGTTTACTGATGACAGCCACGGTTTACTTCGGCATTAAAGCCCTAATGGTCTTATCAGCGATTGCCGTACCTGCGATTGCCATTCTTGGTAGCTACTCGGTTTCTATAGCAGTAGATAGCGTAGGTGGTTTCGAACAGCTGCAACTCATTCAGCCTGAAACACCAATGGATTTTTCTGTTGCGCTTGCCATGGTAGTGGGTTCATTTGTTAGCGCAGGTACGTTGACCGCTGACTTCGTTCGATTTGGTAAAAAACCAGCTAGCGCGGTCTTAGTCACTATGGTGGCATTCTTTATCGGTAACTCGCTAATGTTCATGTTTGGCGCAGCAGGTGCCGCAGCGACTGGTCAAGCGGACATCTCTGACGTCATGATCGCTCAGGGCCTGTTACTACCGGCTATCATTGTGCTTGGCTTGAATATCTGGACAACGAATGAGAACGCGCTGTATGCCTCTGGCCTTGGATTCTCTAACATTACAGGTCGTTCTAGTACCACTATGTCGATAATGAACGGCATCATTGGCACCATCTTCGCGCTATGGCTTTACAATAACTTTGTCGGTTGGCTGACGTTTCTTTCGACGGCAATTCCACCGATTGGTGGCGTTATCATCGCGGACTTCCTAATCAACCGTAAACGTTACAAAGATTTTGCAAACGCGCAGTTCCAAACCATTAACTGGGCTGGCATTATCGCTGTTGCAATCGGCGTAGCCGCAGGCAAGTTCATTCCTGGAGTAGTACCGCTAAATGCTGTACTTGGTGGAGCACTTTGCTACGCTATCCTAAACCCAATTCTCAACAAACACGCGCTGAAAACACAAACAGCGTAAGGAAGCATCATGACAACGCTATTGATCAAAAACGCGACGCTACGCAATCAACAAGGTCTAAAACAGATCCTTATTGAGGACGGTCAATTTAAGCAAATTCTCGACAACGATGCAGACCTTGCTTTTGACGGTAATATTCTAGATGCCGAGGGCGGCTTAGCTGTCGCACCTTTCTGTGAACCGCACATTCACTTAGATACCACTCAAACGGCAGGTGAGCCTAGCTGGAATATCTCAGGTACCTTATTTGAAGGTATCGAACGTTGGGCGGAGCGCAAAGAGCTCCTCTCAATTGAAGATGTAAAAAGCCGCGCGAAACAAACCCTAAAGTGGCAAATCGCTAACGGTATCCAACATGTTCGTACGCATGTAGACGTGTCTGATCCAACCTTAATCGCCTTAAAAGCAATGCTTGAGGTTAAAGAAGAGATGAAAGAGTGGGTCGACATTCAAATTGTCGCTTTCCCGCAAGAAGGTATTCTCTCTTACCCAAATGGCAAAGAACTGCTAGAAGAAGCGGTGCAATTAGGCGCTGATGTTATCGGTGCGATTCCCCATTTTGAGTTCACTCGCGAGTACGGCGTCGAGTCACTTCACTATGTATTCGAACTTGCTCGTAAGTACGACCGCCTAATCGATGTTCACTGTGACGAAATTGACGATGAGCAATCACGCTTCGTTGAGACACTGGCTGCCCTAGCACACAAATATCAAATGGGCGATCGAGTGACAGCGAGCCACACTACCGCTATGGGGTCATACAACGGCGCGTATGCATCCCGCTTGTTCCGACTATTAAAGATGTCAGGCATCAGCTTCGTGGCTAACCCGTTAGTGAACATTCACCTACAAGGCCGTTTTGACGATTATCCGAAACGCCGTGGCGTGACTCGTGTGAAAGAGATGCTAAACGCTGGTATCAATGTCTGCTTTGGTCATGACGACGTGTTTGACCCTTGGTATCCGTTAGGTACAGCAAACATGTTACAAGTACTGCATATGGGTCTACATGTTACTCAGGTCATGGGTTACGATCAGATCAACAATGGTTTGGATTTAATCAGCACTAATTCAGCGCGCACGTTAAACATCCAAGACAAACACGGTATAGAGCAAGGCAAGCCAGGTAGCTTACTTATCCTACTGGCAGAGAATGGCTTTGATGCAGTACGTCGCCAAGTACCTGTGCGTTACTCTGTTCGTAACGGTAAGGTGATCGCTGAAACACAGCCAGCAAAGACTCATATCCATCTTGATAGCCAAGAAGAAGTGACGTTCAAACGCTAAAAGGACATTAGTGTGGAATGCATAAAGGGAAGCGGCTGCTTCCCTTTTTTATTCTAGAACAAGTCATGTTTTATCTAGACAAAAGAAAACCCCACTAAGCTCTCGCCTAGTGGGGTTCTATTCTTACTCGCAGCAATCCGGCTACTAATAGGTGCTCCCTGCATCTATTCCTTGATAGTACGCTGAATCCTTCAGCACTTTCCTTATCATCGCCATCCTAGCGGTGTCCTTGGCAATCCAGCCCGTTAGCTATCCTCGCTAACTCTCATCGCTTTATCCTTAAGCGGTGTCCCTGACTCTATCATCCTGATAGAAATTGCCTTAGTCCGTTAAGCGTCCATTGTCTATCCTTGTGTAACCATCCTAGTTACTAGCGTCCAGCCAATGTCCTTCGCTTTCCATGCCAATTATTCATCCTGAATAATCGAATCTTCGTCCTGAAGATGACCGTTCCTTGGGTCTTTCCTGTTCCGTGTCTGCTCCCTGCTGACAACTTAAGATTATGGCTTCACCATTATTTTCACAACGCTATTTTTCGCTTTTCAGCAATTTCCCGACCGTTCAAGAAACACACATAACCATTAGTTTCATACACTTATGGCACAAACATCCAAATTTCTCAGCGTTCGTTTCTCATAATGCTCACGGTTTTGTAAGAGATCTCGCACAAAGATACGGGACTATTTCCGACTTCAACTCATCAAGCACCATCAATAAAAGGTGACCAAAATCCCACTAATCTGCCACTATTTTACTGTTCACTTCTCCTACCAGCGGTTTTTTCTGGACTATACGACGTTAAACTAGGATATTATGTGGAGATCCACATCACATAACGTTTATTTCTAGCACTACACCAGTCTCGGTCTAATTGCTAACCATCTCCTAGAGGAAGATTGAATGATTTCAAAATGGGCGCAACGCTTTTACCAAATGGCAGAACTAGTTGGCTCTTGGAGTAAAGATCCCTCCACTCAAGTCGGCGCTGTCATCACAAAACAAAACCGCATCGTTTCAGTTGGTTTTAATGGTTACCCTCACGGTATTTCAGACAGTGCAATGACCGATGATAGAGAAATGAAGTATCTAAAGACGCTTCACGCTGAAGAGAATGCGATCTTATTTGCAAAGCGCGATCTGGATGGATGTGAAATTTGGGTGACTCATTTTCCTTGCCCTAACTGTGCGGCAAAGATCATTCAAACCGGTATTTCTGCCGTTCATTGCCCTGAACAAACGCCTGATTTCTTATCTCGCTGGGGAGACAAAATCAAAGTCAGTCAAGAAATGTTCTTACAGGCGGGCGTTAAAGTTAACTGGCTTCCGTTAGATGATTTAAAAGAAATCGAACAGGCGAATTAAAGCGTCACTTTTAAACGTTCAAAAGTATCGAAAAGCTGTTGAGATTTATATGGTTTCGGAAGATAAGCATCCATTCCTGCGTCGAAACAGCTTTGAATTTCTTCAGGTAATACACTCGCGGTTAACGCAATAATTGGCACTTTTTCCTTTCCTTTTTCCTGTTCCCATTGGCGGATTTCTCGCGTCGCGGTTAAACCATCCATAATTGGCATCATGCAGTCCATTAAAATTGCACAGAACCTTTCTTCGGTCTTCACTGCATTGACTGCGTCTAATCCATTGCTCGCAATCACATACTCAATACCGATTTTGTTGAGGAAGAAAGAGGCGATTTTTTGGTTCATTAAGTTATCTTCGACGATTAGCACCTTTTTGACATCAAGAGGAAAAAGCTCTTGCGGGGACTCACTATCACTCATGTCACTGAGCTGATTCCGACTCAACGCGTCTTCTAAGACTGACCTAAATCGGTGGCCCAATAGCGGCAGGGTAACTGAAGCACCGAGAAGTATGTCTAACTCTGGTTTTGCGTATAAGTGATGGTTCATACCGATGACCTGGGCAGAAGGGTATAAGCTTCTAATCTTAGCGACATCTTTGCGCGCGCTTCGACTGCGTTCAGTGCAATATAGAATGAACGGAACATCATTGCCGTTTGAGGACATTTCCTCAACTGAGTGGTATACCTCTAACTCCACTCCGATACGTATACTTTCAGCAACAATCAGCCGCAAATATTGCGAGTCATTGGCAATTAGAACTCCGCGAGCCGATAAATCTAGCCTATCAGCTTGTTCGTCACTAATATTCAACGGCAAGGTAATTGAAAAACGGCTTCCTATCCCGATTGTTGATTTGACCTCTATCTTTCCCCCCATGAGCTCCACAAGTTGGCTACAGATGGCTAATCCGAGGCCAGTACCTCCAAAGCGACGGGTAATACTGCCATCCTCCTGGGTGAAAGGTTTAAATATATCGCCAAGCTTATCCTCTGAAATACCGATCCCGTTATCTATCACATGACATTGTAGCTCGCCGAAATGGGTGCCCAGCTCAATGGTCACAACACCATTATGAGTAAACTTGATTGCATTGCTGAGCAGGTTCATAACCACTTGTTTGAAGCGGAAATCATCAATATCGATAGAAGCGGGCAGCGTAGGTGAATATACCACCTGCAACTCTACTTGCTGTTTAAGCGCATTCGAAGAAACCATACTTAGCGTTTCATACACCATATCTCTTAGATCAACGCTACGAATGGATAGCGCCAAATTACCCGATTCGATTTTAGATAGGTCTAAGATGTCGTTGATGAGTAGCAATAGAGCATGAGATGAGGTGTCCACATCAGTGAGGATCTCTCTCTGCGCCGTAGTGAGGTGACTATCTGAGAGAATCTCTGTCATGCCAATGATGCCATTAAGTGGCGTACGTATTTCATGGGACATGTTGGCAAGAAAAATACTCTTTGCTTTGTTTGCCGCTTCCGCACTCTCTTTGGCTTTGACTAAATTCTTTTTATAGTCTGATTGCTGTTCGATAATATGGTTGAGTTGGTGAGCAAATGATGAAAACTCATCCTTCCCATCTATCGGGATCTGCTCTGCACCATCTTTCTCCTTTAGCTGTCCCATAACACTGATGATCTTGGCCAATTTGGAATTGATCCGGTATATCGTGCTTGTTCCCCAAGCAAACATCACGATAAACACAGAACACCCTGCAATGGCGATTAACCAGAGACCTTGTTTGGCGCTACGAATACTCTGGTTAAGCTCCTGTCTTAATGTGTTTGAAAAAGCCATCAGTTGGCTCTCGACCGCTTTATTACGTGTATGGATAATTTCAACAAACTCAGAGGGTGGTATACGTTCTCCAGAATGATTTAGTAGCGCCTCTTTCACCACAGAACCACGTTGAAATTCTCTACTGGCAAAAATGTCGAGCAAAGCCTCTACTTGATTAGAACTTGCACCTAAATTAATAAACTTATCTAGGTACAACTGCTGCCTTTCTCGAATACGAAAGTATTCCTCTGCATAATCAGAATATTGCCACTCTAACCATTTAATTTCTTGTGTTAACCATGCTTCTCTTTCCATCCAAAAGTAAAGCCAACTGAGATCAGATAAGACAATATCCAGACTATGAATCAGGGGTGAAGCCTCATGACTTTCAAGACGATGAATTTCGACAAGGAGATCATGGTAAATGGTGTAAATCAACTGCCCTAGTTCGATGGTAGAAGCTTTGTCTGAAGAAAGGAGCTCTGGCAAAAGATATTGAAGCTCTTCAATGTAGCTATTTGCATGGTTCGAAGTTTGAATTCCATGGTGAACATGCTCAGAGGTATGGGCGGTCTGAGCGATAATCAACATTGTTTGTTGCGCCCTCATCACAGCAGAATTAGCGCTTTGGCCGTTTAAACGTCGATTGAATGCAACATAAAGGTGATGGGAAAACTCCGTAAGCAAGCTGATGGTGTCATTCTTCTCACCCACCAGTTGATAGTTATGGAGCCTGCCCTGAAAGTCCTTCGCTAAATTGGCACTGAAGGCAAGAATAGCGAGCGTAGGTATCAGACACAGAATAAATAGTCTACTTTTAATAGACATATTAGTCAGTAACATCCGGACTCATTCCTTGAATCGATTTTGGAGTGTCAAGATGTAAGTCTAGATGATTATTCAACCAGAAGCGTAAGTAATTACACCATTGGTTACTGCCCGACTAGTATTTATATAACAAAAACATAAGGTTACTAAGGGTCTGTTGACCTTTTGCAGTTAAATTTTGTTCGAGATAAAAGCGTTTTAATCGCGGCGAGAGGTTTGTCGCCTAGTCATTCTAAGCACAACACCTCTCAACAAAGAGTAAAACGCTTTTAGCCGAACCCTTCGGGCAGCGTTTGTGGCTCCTTTCTGCTGTGTTATCGGCTTATCAGGTAGGGCAACTACAATTCAAAGCCTCTGCCTTGCATAAAGAACCCACAAACTGCTGCAAAAATCAGCTCAAAAGGTCAACAGACCCTAAAAACAACGTCGACAAGAAAGGATGTTTTGATCAGGCTAGTTCTTACTACACTTCTACTTGGGATGGCTATTCAAGCAAACGCTACAAGCTTTGCTGTTATTACCCTTAATCCAGATATGAAGGCACTGCGCTCAAATCAGGTAAAACTGCTTTATCGCGGTCGCATGTCCCACATAAATGACATGCCTGTTCGTCTCCTTGATCTACCCCGTGATTCCGAAAGTCGTGAAGGCTTCTACCGCAAGCTACTGAATAAATCTCCCACTCAGATGTCTGCTTTATGGGCGCGACAGTCCTTTTCTGGTAAAGCAATCGCACCTGTTGAAGTACCGGAAGAGTCTCTCGAAATCATTCTCCATTGGCTAGAGAACAACGCAAATGGCATTGCGTATGTTCCTGAAGAACTGCTTCCTGAGGACGCCTATGTCATTTATCAGCTCTCGGATTAAACGAACTCGCTTACTTTTGACAATGGTAACTGCGTCAGCACTACCAACGATAAGTAATGGACAGATCGCTCTATCAGATGATTTTCAAATAAGTGGGTTTGGGACTTTCTCTGCCTCTAGAAGCGATAATTCATTGCCCATACTTCCAGGGCGAAACATCACCAATGACTGGTGCTATGACTGCGATTCTACGTTAGGCATTCAGGCCGATTGGCAGATCACACAAAAATTTCGCTCGACGGTTCAAGTTGTCAAAAGACCAGAAGACCATTTTTCTTCACCTGAATTAGAACGAGCACTAGTTGAATACAATGCAGGGATGTTTCGCGCCAAAATTGGGCGATTAAGAACCCCTATGTTTATTATGTCTGAGTACTACTATGTCTCTAGCGCCTATCCTTCTTTGCGCTTGCCTCCAGAGGTATACGACAATAACCTTGGACTCACCTACTATGAAGGAATTGCTGCGGATTTCTTGCATGAGTTTGAGAATGGCAACCAAGTTGTCTTTTCTCCCTATATAGCAATTCCCAGAGAAGAACATTTTGAACAATATGGTTCTTCCTTTTCACTGGACATTTCGAGGGCGCTTGGTTTTAGCTCGGAGCTGTTCTATGACGACAATTTACTCCGTATTGCCTACGTCAACTTGGACGCTACAATGACTGGACTGATTGCGTCACCTAAATTCTATAATCTTGATATTTATGCCTTGGGCGTAAGTCATTACTTTGGACAACTTCATGTACAAGCAGAGACTATGCTCGCTCACGAGCTAAGCTCTGATTGGTACATAAGTTTTGACTATCAATTAGGCAAGATCACGCCCTATATTCAATACGGACAAGCAAGACTGACCAAGGACACAGAAAGCTACTTGTTCGGTTTTCGCTACGATTGGACCCCCCAATTAAACACTTCTATCGAATGGCAACGCTTCTACGGTAGAGAAAACGTGATCAGCGGGCAGTTCACTATGCCGCAAGATCCGACTCAGCCCTTTAGTACCAAAGTCGATCTCTTCTCCATTGGTTTATCGTTTACCTTTTGAGTAGATACAGTGACGAAGATCTATCTGCTAAGACGTCATCCATACCGTATTACATAACTTATGTGCTTCAAGTATTTTTCATCACAAATTAAGATTGCTTGTTTAAAAATGTCAATAGGCACTACTACCTACAATCTGCAGTGATATCCGCCATAGCTGAGTGTAATAACAGCCCAAATAACCTGAATTAATTTTACTAGCAGAATAAGATGTTAGGCCTTACAATCCTGCCGCATAAAAATTACAAAATTAATACATTTCCTCTATTCACTCCCCCTACAGGTGAAATAGAGTCAGTCCCCAAAAAACGTGAAAGGTCCATACAAACAATGAGTCCAGAGAAACACCTCTTAGATTGGCAAACGAGCCAAACGATTGCGGAAACTATTTCTCCCCTTTTAGGTCAACTTTACCGTCACAAAGGCGTCGAAGTTCTACTCTTTGGTAAAACACTGGTTAATGCAGCGACCATCGACATCATTAAAACTCACCGCTTAGCTCGTCGCTATACAGGTACTGCTCTTACTCCAGAGCAAACTCTTCCACTAATCAAAGCGCTTGCTGAAATGGAACTTTCTCCATGCCGCATCGATATCGGTCAACTTGCTCATGAGTTCTGGCAAGGTCGTGACGACTCTCATGGCGTTAAAGACTTCCTTCACACTTCTCTTCTAGGTGCAATGAATGGCGAAACAGTCTCTGAGCCGCGTGACGTTGTATTGTATGGATTCGGTCGCATCGGACGCCTATTAACTCGCCTACTTGTTGAAAAGTCTGGCCCAGGCTACCCACTTCGTCTGCGCGCGGTTGTTGTACGTGGCGGTAAAAAAGGTGACTTAGAAAAACGCGCTAGCCTGCTGCGCCGTGACTCAGTTCATGGTCAATTCAACGGTAGTATCGTTGTTGATGAAGAGCGCAAGGCGATTATTGCTAACGGTAACTACATTCAATTTATCTACGCGAACAAACCAGAAGAAGTCGACTACACTAGCTACGGCATCAACAATGCACTGGTTGTTGATAACACAGGCGTATGGCGTGATGCAGAAGGTCTTGGTCAACACTTAGAGTGTAAAGGCGCTGAAAAAGTACTGCTGACTGCACCAGGTAAGGGTGACATCAAGAACGTGGTATTCGGTGTTAACGACAACGTTATCAAAGCCGAAGACAGCATTATTTCTGCGGCAAGCTGTACGACAAATGCAATTACCCCTGTTCTTAAAGCGATTAACGATAAGTTCGGCGTGACTTCTGGCCACATTGAAACCGTTCACTCGTTTACTAATGACCAAAACCTGATCGACAACTTCCATTCTGGCGAGCGTCGTGGTCGTAGTGCTTCTTTGAACATGGTTCTAACTGAAACTGGCGCGGCGAAAGCGGTAGCTAAAGCCCTACCAGAGCTTGCGGGCAAGCTAACGGGTAACGCTATCCGTGTACCAACGCCAAACGTATCGATGGCAATTGCTAATCTGAACCTAAAACAGGGTACAGATAAGGAAGAGCTAAATAACTACCTACGCGAAATGGCACTGACGTCTGAGCTGTCTGCACAAATTGACTACACAGAATCGACTGAAATTGTATCAACTGACTTAGTGGGCTCTCGCTTTGCAGGTGTTGTTGATGGTGCTGCGACTATCGCTCAAGACAGCCGCTGCGTGCTATACATCTGGTATGACAACGAGTTTGGTTACAGCTGTCAGGTTGTTCACTGTATGGAACAAATGATGGGCGTTCGTTACAAGACTTACCCAACAAAATAAGCGCAGGGATTCATTAATCTGGATAAGCAATTTTTGTTTCTCAGATTAATTAGCAGAATATCGCCCCGGAGTTTCCGGGGCAAAACTCCACAACACAATACCTATAATAATCCCCCGTAGTTGCCACTTTCTTTTAGAAAGTGGCTTTTTTGGTTCCACTGTATTTTGTTTACCTGTTCATGTTTGATTCATTTACCCTAGGTTAATCTAGTCCTGTAATTGAGAGGTAATAATTATGAATAGAGTCATTTCTGGTATTCTGGCGTTGTTTATTGGTGTGTTCACCCTTCTGTTTAGCTTGATCATGGTAATTCCATTGACCATTGCAGCGGTCATCACAGGTAAAAAGATTGAGAAATCACTTAAGATGAATCGCTCTGCTTCTTCGCAGCAAAATGATCGCTCGGTACTAGAGGGAGAATATGAAGACGTATCAAAATAAGAAGGAAAAACTAGAATGTATGATGCGTAAAAAGACAGCTTTAGCATTTTACTTGGCAGCCGCAGCAACAGCTGTCATGGTTGGCTGTACAACCCAGACTCAAGACCCCGCATTTGATAAAGCTCAGCGCCTACCTAGCTATTCTCAAAATAGTTTTGAACAGTATGTGACAGAGACGAAACAGTGGCTTGAGCACAACCGTCTGTTCCTGACAGAGGATAAATCTAGCGAACTTAACATGGTGCTGCCAAAAGAGTACCGACCAGAAAACCCAAACGGTCAGGGTGTATTGTTAGTACATGGTTTAGGTGACTCTCCCTACTCATTTACTGACGTTGCCACTCATCTTGCTGAGCAAGGCTACTTGGTGAGAACTATATTACTTCCTGGACATGCGAGTAAAGTTGGCGATCTTCAACTCCCGACACTAGAAGACTGGCAAGGTGTCGTCAGCCATCACATTGCACTGCTAAAGAAAGACACTAGCTCAATATGGCTGGGAGGTTATTCTACGGGCGCTAATCTAGTGACTGCCGAAGCGTTAAACGATGAGACTGTCAACGGTTTGCTACTTTTCTCACCTGCGCTGCAACCTTACTCTGATTCCGTTAAGTATGCCGAACTGGCGAGCTATTTCATTACATGGGCAGACCAAGATCCTGAGGACAACCCGCTCAGATACAACTCTCTGCCAATGAGCGCAGCCGCAGTTTATTACCAAACCTCCTCTGAGGTGCGCGAGCAACTGTCTACTAAAGAGTATCTGAAGCCAGTATTTATGATGATGAGTGAGGGCGATAAAGTCGTTAGTACTCAATTTGCCATCGATACTTTCAGCCAAAAAATGCCGAATCCTAAAGGACACATCGTCTGGCAAGGTGAGGATAACCTAACAGAGCCTCGCTCGACCAGATTCAGCATGAACTTACCCGAGCAACGCATTTCAAACGGCTCTCACATGGGGCTCCTTTTCTCACCTAACAACCCTAACTACGGCGTAAACGGCAGTAACTTAATCTGTAGCAATGGACAAGGCGAAGACAACGAAGCACGTTGCTTATCTGGCGATACAATGTGGTACTCAGCGTGGGGATACACAGAGCCTAATAAAATCCATGCAAGACTGACTTACAATCCTTATTTTGAACAAAGCATGCAAATAATGGATAAAGTGATGTCCTCCCCATCTTCATAACCTCTTTAAGCCCGATTTCGTCGGGCTTTTTGCTCTCTGACCGTGCTCAAAGTAAACAATAAGAACTAAACTCTAATAGTTGTTGCAGATAATTAACCAGTTTGTTATTTAATATTAAACCACATACAACAATAACAACTAAGGATTGACAGATGAGCAATGGTCAACGCGATATTACATTACGTTTTCTAGCAGAACCGGGAGACGTAAATTTTGGGGGGAAAGTCCACGGCGGCGCCGTGATGAAATGGATCGACTTGGCAGCCTACGCCAACGCAGCAGCGTGGAGTGGTAAATACTGTATTACTGCCTATGCAGGTGGGATTCGATTTGTGGCACCGATTCATGTCGGTAACCTTGTCGAAGTAAGCGCTAAGGTCATCTATACCGGTAGGAGCTCAATGCATATCGCCATTGACGTTCAAGCAAGTGACCCAAAAGAGATGAACAATCGCTTAACAACTCACTGCATTGTCATTATGGTTGCGGTCGATGAGAACGGCACCCCGACCTCTGTTCCAGAATGGATTCCAGAAACGCCAGAAGATATTGAATTGCGCGACTCAGCAATCCGTCTAATGAACATGCGTAAAGAGATTGGAGAAGAAATGGAAGCGCACGTTAAGTATCTAAAATAGTGAGCTTTCTGCCAAACTGGAGGCCAAGTGCCTCCATTTAAGAACTAGTCACCGTAACGCCACATTTCTGTCATTTTTCCTTCATCTTGATTTGATTAAATCCGCTGACTAAATCAAACATTGCGTATGAAGGAACGTCTCTTGGAACTCAACGAAACCACTTTGAGTGAAACTACATTGTCAAACTTGAAAGCTGTTGAGTACCAGTGGGTTCGTACCATGTATGTTGAAGGTTATGGTGAAGATGAGATCAATCACTATATCCGCACCTGCTTTGGCGGCGACGATACCTTTGCGGATCTATTTCGAAAAGTCGCCCTCTCTCAAGAAAGCATCTACGTGCTTCTGCAATATCTTGGCTGTGCACCTTCTAGTCGAGAACTCTAACTAAAACATCGTGTTGCTCACCGCAAGTTAATGCAACAAGCACCATTGTTGCAAATCAGAACCTATACCTAGTCGCACCAACTCATCCCGTTGATTTCAATCCAATCTAAGCACTTTATACTGGCTCTGTCTTAGCGTTACACAGACACAAAAAAACCCGGGACAAAGCCGGGTTATGGTTACAAAAACTGTTAGTAGTGAAATAGTAAGGAATCTAGCTAACAGCCAGCTATGCGTAACGCCAGTTCTGCTCTCGACTTAACTGATCGGCGGCCAAACCAAAATTGTTAAGCTGAGAAACAAAATGGGCGACCTCGCGGTCGCCCTTATCGTTCTTATTAACCTTTCACACCACCAGCGGTCAATCCTCCGACCAACCAGCGCTGTGCAAGCAAGAATACGACAGTTATTGGTAATGCAGATAATACTGCTGCTGCGGCAAAATCGCCCCACAGATAGTTCTGAGGGTATAGATACTGCTGCATACCAACCGCTAATGTATATGAGTTTACATCAGAAAGTAGTAAAGATGCTACTGGAACTTCACCCACCACACCGATGAACGACAGAATGAACACGACAGCAAGGATCGGCACTGACAGTGGTAGTAGTACCAATCTGAATGCTTGCCAAGGCGTCGCACCATCTAGTGCAGCTGCCTCTTCTAGCGAATTATCAATCGTTTCGAAGTAGCCTTTAATCGTCCATACGTGCAGAGCGATACCACCCAAGTAAGAGAAAATCAGACCGCCATGCGTATTCAAACCAAGGAATGGAATGTACTGACCTAGCTTATCGAATAGGGCATAAAGTGCTACGAGCGCCAGTACCGCAGGGAACATTTGGAAAATCATCATCGCTTTCAGGATGGTATCTTTACCTTTGAAGCGCATACGAGCAAACGCGTATGCAGAAGTCGTAGACAGCGCAACGATAAGAATCGAGCTAATGCCTGCCACTTTCACTGAGTTCCATAACCAAGTTAATACAGGGAATGGCGGCGGCGTTACACTGCCATCTGCATTCGTCACCGAAAATCCAAGCGCCAGTTTCCAGTGCTCTAATGAAGGATTATCAGGAATAATGCTACCCGTTGCGAAGTTACCTTCACGGAACGAAATTGCAATTACCATCAACAGTGGGAAGATGATTGACGCTAGGAACACCCACATAGCAATATGCGTTGCCCATACACGGTATTTAAGTGATTTACCTTGTACCATTGCCATTGGAATCTCTCCTTAATCCTGAGACAGCTTAGTGAAACGTAGGTTGATTAGGGCAAGCGCACCAACCAATAGGAAGATAAGCGTTGCAATCGCACTTGCTAGACCAAAGTCTTGGCCACCAGCACCTTCAAACGCAATGCGGTAGGTGTAGCTTACAAGTAGGTCTGTGTAACCTGCTGGCTCAGAAGTACCAATCATGTTTGGACCACCTTGAGTCAGAAGCTGAATCAATACGAAGTTGTTAAAGTTGAATGCGAAACTTGCGATAAGCAGCGGAGTAAGCGGCTTGATCATCAACGGCATGGTGATCTTACGGAAGTTGTCGATGAAGTTCGCACCATCGATGGCAGATGCTTCATACAAATCTTCTGGAATCGCTTTTAGCAGACCCATACACAGAATCATCATGTAAGGGAAACCTAGCCATACGTTGACAATCAACACCATACTCTTAGCCATGATTGGGTCAGAGAACCAAGCTGGGCTAATGCCAAATAGTGCCTCTAGCATCATGTTGATCTCACCAAAGCTTTGGTTAAACAAACCTTTGAAGATCAGAATCGAGATAAACGCAGGAACCGCATAAGGAAGAATCAGTAGCACGCGGTAAATTGCACGGCCTTTCAGCTCTTCCCACTGCACAACACTCGCAAGTACCAGACCGATTACCACGGTTAGACCAACGGTTAATGCAGAGAATAATACCGTCCAGATAAAGATGCTGATAAATGGTTCTTTGATACCATCATCTTTCCAAACACGCTCGAAGTTGTGGGTACCAATATCAACGATAAAGCCAGGTGAAACGGTAGAGCCTACAAACTGCCCCTGTTCATCTACTGGTTGATAGAAGCCTACTTCCATATTAGGACGCAAGTATTCTTGAGTACGATTGTTAAAGATCGTCTCACCGTCATCTTGAAGAGTGTATAGAGGAACAACCGCAGCGAACTTACGTAGACCGCTCATGCGAATGTCTTCACCCGACGGCAGGTGCAGATCTAAGCCACCTAGCGCACTTTTGTTTTTGATGATGGTTTTGATTTTTTCTTTCTCGCCCGCTACAGAGTCGACTGGCGCTAAGTCCATATCTGACGCAGATAGAGTGGCAAGGTTGAAAGTATCAGTTGCTAGCAGTTGATCGCCTTTCTTAACAGCAAGGCGGTGGCCATTATCTGTTTTGTACAGAGTAAATGGGTAGCTATCGCCGCTTTGGAAAGTACGGTCCATTAAAACCGACTGAGCACGTTCAAAGGAAAGTTGGTTTTTCGCACTGTAGTTTGTGAAGGCAAGACCGACGGTATACGCAAGTGGGAACAGGATGAACAAAATCATGCCCGCAATACCAGGGTAGATGTAACGGTGTGCGTAGGTCTTTTTACTACCGAAAATAAATAACGCGAGTGCGGTTAAGATTAGGGTCAGAATGGCAAAGGCCATCTCACCGCGAGAATACATAAGAATTGTGGCGTATCCATTAATGATACCCACAGAGCCCAGTAAGCCCCATTTGATGAATACACTTTTACTTGATGGCAAGCTCGTTGTTGTAGACGCCATCGCATCTGTACCTTGAACTGACTGCATAAAAGAACCTGCTAGCGATAATAAAACTTGAAAATGAAGGAGGGGTTACCCCCTCCTTAAAAGGGTAGAACTTAATTATTTAGTCATTTGTTTTTCTGCATCTGCAAGTGCTGCATCTACAGTTTGACGACCATCAACGATGTTGATGATTGCGTTTTTCGCGCTGCCCCAGAACGCGTTCATCTGAGGGATGTTTGGCATGATTTCGCCGTTCATTGCGTTATCCATTGTCGCCGCAATGCGCTTGTCTGCATCTAGCTCACGTTGGAAAGAGTTAAGCGCTACTGCACCTAGTGGCTTGTCATCGTTAACTTTGCGTAGACCGTCGTTAGTCAGTAGGTAGTTCTCGATGAACTCAACCGCTAGATCTTTGTTTGGAGAAGCTGTGCTGATACCCGCCGTTAGTACTCCAACGAATGGCTTAGAAGACTGACCGTTAAACTTAGGTAGAGTTGTTACACCGTAGTTGATACCAGATTTCTCAATGTTACCCCATGCCCAAGGGCCGTTGATTGTCATCGCAGTCTTACCTTGGTTGAACGCAGACTCAGAAACTGAGTAGTCCATGTCTGAAGAGATAACGCCTTTATCAACTAGACCTTTCACAAAGTTCATTGCATCTTTAACGCCGTCGTTTGCGATACCCGCATCTTTCACGTCGTAACCTGCTGCGCCGTATTTGAACGCGTAACCACCGTCAGCTGCCATTAGCGGCCAAGTGAAGTACGGTTCTTTTAGGTTCCACATGATTGCAGATTTACCGTCTTTCTTAAGCTGCGCGTCTAGCTCAGCAACTTCTTCCCAGCTCTTAGGTGGGTTAGGCACTAGATCTTTGTTGTAGATTAGAGATAGAGATTCTACTGCTACTGGGTAACCGATAATTTTGCCATTGTATTTAACTGCGTCCCATGCGAAGTCAACAATGCCTTCTTTGATTTCTGCAGATGGTTTGATCTCAGCTAGAAGACCTGCTTCAGCATAACCACCAAAACGGTCGTGAGCCCAGAACACAATATCAGGACCGTCACCAGTCGCTGCTGTTTGAGGGAATTTGTCTTGAAGTGCATCAGGGTGAGCAACAGTCACTTTAATACCTGTGTCTTCTTCAAATTGTTTACCTACTTCAGCAAGTCCGTTGTAGCCTTTATCGCCATTGATCCAGATAGTTAATTGACCTTCTTCGATAGCAGCATTTGCACCAAAAGAGCCAAGAGCAACAAGTGTTCCTAGTGCTACTGTGCTTAGGGCATTTTTCATGTTCATATCCTTTTTATATTTGTGTTGTAGGGCTCCACCAGAGGTTTCGCCGTATTTCAGCACTTATTTTCAGCCAAACTGACAAAAGGCTCATCCTCCTACTCCCTACGCCCTCGCTATTATGGACTATTTTCGTGATCATCATCGTTACAGGTTGGTGACCAAAGTCTCAAAACAATCTCTTTGTGTGATCGATTTCAATGTAATCAAACAGAAATATTTGAACTCCGTCTCGCTACGCCTTCTGCGCCCTTTGGTACCTCCTCCCCTCCTACTACCCCTACAAAAAATCGGATTAGGAGGATGTAGTAGAGGGGTGAAAACAGCAAACTACAGCCATCCAAGAGTGGATGGTAAGAACCCTTTCCAGTAACACGTGTTTCATGGTGACTGGTTACAATGCCGCTAGGGTTTGCAAATGAGTGCACAAGTCACGTAGGTATTCAGGAAACTGATTCGTTCGGGGGAGAAGCTTGTGTCACACGGGGGAAAGCAAACCTGAATTTGGCTTGGTGGGTGATGTGAGGAACTCCTTCACCCATATTTTCTTACATTCTGTTATATAGAATCCATTCCTTACCAAATTCCTACTATTATTGCCTGCTCCATAATTCATATAATGATAGGCAGTAAAATATAAAAAATTGATCGAGGGCGAGCTAGATGGCGAGTGTCACGTTAAAAAATGTATGTAAAGCTTACGGTGACGTACTAATTTCCAAGAATGTTGATTTAGAAATCAAAGAAGGTGAGTTTGTTGTCTTTGTTGGTCCATCAGGTTGTGGTAAATCAACACTATTACGTTGTATTGCAGGCCTAGAAGACATCACATCCGGTGATCTCTACATTGGTGATGAGCACATGAATGATGTTGAGCCATCCAAACGTGGTGTTGGTATGGTGTTCCAATCTTACGCCCTTTACCCTCACTTAAACCTATACGACAACATGTCTTTTGGCCTTAAGCTGGCAAAAGCCGACAAAGGTGAAATCAGTAAGCGTGTTGAACATGCCGCTGAAATCCTACAATTGAGCCACCTTCTTGAGCGCCAACCTAAAGCGCTATCAGGTGGTCAGCGTCAGCGTGTTGCGATTGGTCGTACGCTGGTTTCACAACCAAATGTGTTCCTACTGGATGAGCCGCTATCCAACCTTGATGCCGCACTTCGTGTACAAATGCGTTCTGAAATCACTAAGCTTCAGCGCAAGCTTGGCTGTACCATGATTTATGTAACGCACGACCAAGTTGAAGCCATGACCATGGCAGATAAGATCGTTGTACTAGATGCTGGATTTGTCTCTCAAGTTGGTCGCCCACTAGAGCTTTACCACTACCCAGAGAACCGTTTTGTCGCTGGTTTCATTGGCTCACCAAAAATGAACTTTATGAGTGTCTTCATTGAAGCGGCTGAGAAAGATCGTGTCATGGTTCAGCTTGCTAATGGCACTACGTTCTGGATTCCAGTTGATGGAACAACGGTTACTCGCGGTGAACGTATGTCGCTAGGTATTCGTCCAGAGCACTTGCTACCAGCAAACGAAGGTGATGCGACTATTGAAGGTGAAGTTAACATCGTTGAAAAACTAGGCAATGAAACTCAAGCCTACTTACACATAGATGCAGCCGATGCCGATATGATTTACCGCCAACCTGACACGCTAGATGTCGAACCAGGTGATAAACTGTCTGTTGGTATCCCAGCGCACCGTTGTCACCTATTCCACAGCGATGGTAAAGCGTGCCGCCGTCTGTACAAAGAAGCGGGTGTTGATTTCGAATAACCGCTAACTCTGAGACAAAAAGCTCCTTTGATAGGAGCTTTTTTATTGCTCGTTTATCTCTCTAGTAACACTAACTGGTCGCTTGCCATCACACGCGCCCTTTTCAAGATCATAGAGTGGATTACTTCCATGCAGACTCCAACGATGATCTTCCCTTGCTAGTTTCCGATACTGGGTAGGAGTCACCCCTATGTAAGTCTGGAACGTCTCATAGAATCGACTGCTTGAATTGAATCCCACTGTCAGCGCAATATCTAAGATGGTTCTATCCGTATCGCTTAGCAGTGCCCTCGCGTGATTAATCCGCATCGCTGTAATGTACTGCTTAATCGTCATCTGCATCGTGCGCTGAAAGACATTCATTGCATAATTGGCATGTAAACCGACATGCTCTGCAATTTTTTTGGTGGTCAACGGCATATTGTGGTGGGTCGCAATAAACTCGAGCATTTGACTGACATAAAATTGTGAATGTTTTGATACCCCTTTTTTCGCCGATTTGTCGGCTTGGGTTGAAACCAACTGCTTCCAACCATCAACGCAAACTCGACGCAGCATCAACCCAATTTCATCAACGGCAAGCTGTTGACGACTTTCTGAATCATCACTCATTTCCCTAGCCCATCTAGCCAATTCAAATTCACTCACCAACGATGTCGAATCTGACTGTAAGACGCACCCATGGGTAATTTGATTAACAAGATCTCGGCTTAAAGGCCAAGACATAAACTGATGAATAGGAATATTGATAATACCCATATTGTGGCTTTTTCCCGGTTCAGTCAGGCGATGAGGAACAGAAGCCCAAAACAGCCCTACCGCCCCGTTTTCGATAACAATTGGCGTACCATTAACGATGTACTCGACATCGTCGCCAAATGGGATGTTTACCTCAACCTGTCCATGCCAATGATAACCAGGCATGGAATGGGGAGCTCGCGCTTCAACGTCGATCTTTTCATACGATGAATACAACGAAAGCGGGCTGACAAGTACACTGTCATTTGAATACTCATTTTGCGAAACAAGATGCGTCGCTTCAGTTTCTCGTTTATTCATCATTGATTCCGTTAAAAATGGGATAACGTAGTTTTGCAAATCTCAAACCACATTACTCAGACCTAGCTCATACCAAACCATACTCACCACACGCTGTGATGCCCTCGCTCATTGATATTCTGAATGCCGACATAATCCATCCCGCTTTGTATTCAATATCTCCCAAAAACTAAGATCTTCGCTGCTGCAATTAAAAATATTAGAAAATAGGAGTTTGCGGTTTTTAAGTGAGACGAATCGTCACAACATACTCGGGTAATGTTGACTCATCCAACCCAATACGTGATAGATGAGGAAAAAGATAATGAATACCCCGAAGATCACCTTCATCGGTGCAGGTTCGACCATTTTTGTTAAGAACATTCTTGGTGACGTGTTCCACAAACCAGCCTTAAAGAACGCCCATATTGCACTCATGGACATTGACGGGACGCGTTTAGAAGAATCTTACCTAGTAGTAAGTAAACTGATGCAGTCTGCAGGTGCAACTGGCTCAATTAGCTGTCACTTGGACCAAAGAGAAGCACTGGAAAGTGCCGACTTTGTCGTCATCGCCTTTCAAATTGGAGGCTATGAACCATGTACCGTCACCGATTTTGAAGTGTGTAAACGACACGGATTGGAGCAGACCATCGCCGATACTCTCGGTCCGGGCGGCATCATGCGTTCTTTGCGTACAATTCCACACCTATGGAAAGTTTGTGAAGACATGAGCGAAGTGTGCCCTAATGCCACGATGCTTAACTACGTCAATCCTATGGCGATGAATACCTGGGCCATGTACGAGAAATACCCAAACATCAAACAGGTAGGTTTATGCCATTCTGTGCAAGGCACGGCAGAAGAGCTGGCCCGCGATCTTAACCTCGACTACAAAGACCTACGTTACACCTGCGCGGGCATCAATCATATGGCCTACTACTTAACCCTAGAGAAGAAGACAGAACAGGGTGACTATGTCGATATTTACCCAGATCTACTCGCTGCTTTTGAGAGTGGTCAAGCGCCTAAACCTGGTCTTCATCACAATGGGCGCTGCACCAACCTAGTTAGATACGAAATGTTTAAGAAGCTTGGGTATTTTGTCACTGAATCTTCTGAACATTTCTCTGAATACACCCCATATTTTATTAAGCCAAACCGCCCAGATTTGATTGAACGTTATAAAGTACCACTCGACGAATACCCAAAACGTTGTGTAGAACAAATTGCTGATTGGAAGCAAGATCTAGAAGCCTTTAAGAATGCTGATGAGATTACCGTTAATGAATCTCACGAGTATGCCAGCACGATTATGAATTCCATTTGGACCGGCGCGCCAAGTGTTATCTATGGCAACGTAAAAAACGAGGCTCTAATCGATAACTTGCCACAAGGTTGCTGTGTTGAGGTTGCCTGTCTGGTCGATGCTAATGGTGTTCAACCAATCAAAGCGGGCCGACTGCCTAACCATCTAGCCGCATTGATGCAGACCAACATTAATGTGCAAACACTACTGACAGAAGCGATTTTAACTGAAAACCGTGAGCGAATTTATCATGCGGCTATGCTCGACCCTCACACAGCTGCTGTCTTGGGGCTAGAAGAGATTTACGCCTTAGTGGACGATCTGATTGAAGCGCACCGCGGTTGGTTACCAGATTGGGTCCATCCAAAAGTCTAACTAAAAATAATAACAAACATTTCTGATAACAAAATAACGTGAACAATATACGCCTCCGACAAAGGAGGCGTATCTAAGGAGCACCCATGAGCATTTCAATGAACACAAAGCTGAGTTACGGCTTTGGGGCATTTGGTAAGGACTTTGCCATTACCATTGTCTATATGTACCTGATGTTTTACTACACGGATGTAGTTGGTATCTCTGCGGCAACAGTGGGAACCATCTTCCTCGTCGCACGAATATGGGATGCGGTCAATGACCCGATTATGGGTTGGATCGTCAACAATACTCGTAGCCGCTGGGGCAAATTTAAACCTTGGATATTAGTTGGCACGATTACCAACTCGATTGTGCTGTTCATGCTGTTCAGCGCCCATCATATCGAAGGCCCATGGCTTATTGCTTATGCCGCCGTCACTTACATTTTATGGGGGATGACCTACACTTTGATGGACATTCCGTTCTGGTCTTTAGTCCCGACTCTGACACTAGACAAACGTGAACGTGAAGACCTCGTCCCTTACCCTAGATTTTTCGCAAGTCTCGCTTGGCTTGTTACCGCAGCGATTGCAATGCCGTTCGTTAATTATGTGGGAGGCGACGACAAGGGTTATGGCTTCCAAGTGTTTACTTTACTGCTTATTGGCTGCTTTGTTGTCTCAACTTACATCACGTTAAGAAACGTTAAAGAGCGCTATTCGACCGACAAACTAGACAGTAGTAAGCCCGAAGAGAAAGTAACACTGAACAAACTTCTTAAGCTTATCTACAAGAACGACCAGCTAACCAGTGTCTTGTGTATGGCGCTGTCTTACAACCTTGCTACCAACATCATCACCGCGTTTGCTGTTTACTACTTTACTTATGTCGTCGGCAACGAAGACCTCTTCCCTTACTACATGGCATACGCTGGTATTGCTAACCTAATCACACTGGTTCTATTCCCTAAACTCGCCCAAATGTTTTCTCGTCGAACCCTGTGGGCGTGCGCTTCAAGTTTGCCAATTTTAGGTAGCGCAGTGCTTATCTATGTGGGTATGTACGATAAACAAAGCATTTTGTTGATATCCGCCGCTGGCGTTCTGCTACAAATCGGAACGGCACTGTTTTGGGTACTGAACGTCATCATGGTAGCGGACACCGTAGACTACGGTGAATACAAGCTCGGCCAACGTTGTGAAAGTATCGCTTACTCTGTTCAAACTCTGGTTGTGAAAGCAGGCTCGGCTTTCGCCGCTTTCTTTATCGGTATTGCACTTACTGCTGTCGACTATGTTCCTAACGTCGTGCAAAGCCCAGAAACCGTGTTTGGTATGCAATGCATCATGGTCGGTTTGCCTGCCTTCTTTTTTGCGATTGCATTGGTTGTTTACTTCCGCTTTTACAAACTCAATGGTCAGTATCACCAGAACATCCAAGATCAACTTACCGAAAAGTACCAACATGTCACAGATGGTAAATCAGAGTTAAACGGCAAACCAAAAGCTGTCACCCCAGCTCAGGCTACATAGCTGTATAGCGGGCACTGCCCGCTTTTTTATGCGCGACCTTCCCTACATCTAATAAATCAATAACGAGAAGTTTATGAAACGGAACCTATTAGCCTGCGCTATCGTCGGTACGATCGCTGCCTCGGGCGTTACTTATGCCAAACAAAATGACAACCTTATAAAAAATCCTAGCTTTGAAAATAAAGGGCTAGGCTGGGATTACTGGTTTGCCAACATCAAGAATGATTCAGCATACCAAGGTGAATACCGTGGCAGAATCGCGACAGGTACAACACATAGCATCAGTCAAACCGTAACCATTACTGAAACTGGTTATTATGACTTATCTGCTTATGTTGTCAGTCCTTCCTCTGATGCGTCTTTAAGCATCACTAATCTCCATGACGAAGTCTTGTTTAGCAAGCCAGTAAAAAAGAGTAAAAAATATAAGCTAAATACTCTTAAACATATTGCACTAGAGAAAGGCGAGCAGATAAAAGTCTCTGTTACAGGGTCTGATAAAGGCGGCGTTAGTGTCGACAATGTGAGCTTATCTAAAAACCATAAAAGCAAGCCATTGAGCTTCAATCAAATCATCCAGTTCAATGCAGAAGAACAATCTGGCCTGACGAACATCAATCGAGAAAATCAGCGCGTTGAGTTTCAAGTGCCATACGGCACAGATTTAACTCAAGTGACCATTGGCAACCTTAAAATATCAGACGCTAGCGCAACCTCAATCAATGAGGGAGACGTACTCGACTTTACTCATCCAATTACAGTCAAGTTAACCGCTAAAGACCATAAACCAGAGCACTGGACACTCATCGCTAGAGAGCAACCTAAGCAGCTAGTTGTGACCTCTTCGAACGTAAAACTACAAGACTCATTTTCGTGGGCAATGGATAAAACCGATCGGTTTGTCATGACAGGTCACCACGATCTAGTGAACCGAGATGAGAACAATAACGATGGAACGGGAACAGCCGATTACATCCCCTCCTATTGGGCGGGGTATTTTGACCGAACGGCTTTTTATTCGCGCGATTTCCTGCATCAGGCAAGTGGCGCTAAGCTGGCAGGTCTAGACGCAGAGAACTTCTCGATGTTTAAAACCTTCGCTAAGCACTCCACAGAATCAAGAAAGTGGTACACGCTTTGGGCTGTAAACTTTGATGGCACACCTCATACGATCGACTATGTCGACGATTCTTGGTTTGTTAGAGAAGTGCCGGCCCAATTTGAATTTGTCGAAAAAGCGTGGCAGCAGTATCTATGGACCGGAGACAAGCGCTATATTGAAGATGCAGACCTTTGGCAATTCTATACAAAGGTGCTGACTGACTATATCGCTCTTCACGACGACCAAGACCCAAATGGTATCGCAGAGGGTTATGGCGGTATATTCGAAGGCTCAGCAACCTACAATGAACGTGGTGAATTTCCAATCGAAGCTGGCGACGCCATTGGCTCTCAGTATCAAGCAACTCTCGCCTACTCTAAAATGCTTGAAGCTCGTCAAGATTACAGTCAAGCCGCTGTTTGGAGTGAGAAAGCACGACAGCTCAAAGATTTCTTTAATCACGAGTGGAGTATCGCAGACCCTAATGACCCGCTCGGAAACTATGTAAACATAGTACAAAAAGACGGTGTGCGTCTTAACGACTTTGGCAAAGAAAACAGCTGGTTTATGCCGATGAAACGCGTTACCAATCCGGGTGAGCGCAATGATAAATATCTCGATTTCATTGCCGAAAAGCTCGGTGATGGTATTGGATCGACTCCTGAAGCACCGAACAACATTGAAGCCTATACCTATATCCCTGAAACTTACTTCCCCTACAATCGCAATGAAGAAGCTTGGAAGTGGATGCAATACATCATGGATAAAAAAGACGAACCCCATGAACGCCCTACTCAAGGAACCAATGGTGATTATCCTGAGCTATCTTTCACTTTTATTTCCAACACCATCGAAGGACTAATGGGCATTAAGCCTAATGCTTCTGAAGATCGTATCATTACGGCTTCACACCTAACTAATGACATTGAGTGGTTAGAGGCAAAACACTTAATCATGGGCGAACATGAGCTTACCGTGCGACATGAAGGGGTGAATAAAACGAGCTTGACCAACAACTCAACTCAGTCGCTTGAGTGGGAAGCTTGGTTCTATGGTGAGTATCCGTCACTCATAGTTGATGGGCAATCAACCATGGCTAGCCAAAAACAAATCAACGGACAACTGGTCAGTTACGTCATTGTGAATGTTGAAGGCCAGCAGCAGCGAACCGTGTCAAAGTAACAACCACCAAGAGGCTCTCTCGTCATAGAGAGCCTCATTTTTCTTTTTTGTCACTACTGCCACTCCGTTTAAACAATCCTTCCATTAACTCCATAGGCAGTGGGAAAGCGATGGTAGAGCTTTTTTCACCAGCAATCTCCGTCAAAGTTTGCAAGTAACGCAATAGCATCGCATTGGGTTGCGTGGCCATTTTACTTGCTGCTTCAACGAGCTTTTCCGATGCCTCCATTTCACCAGAAGCATGTATCACTTTCGCCCTTCGAGCACGCTCAGCTTCCGCTTGTTTGGCGATCGCTCGAATCATACTCTCATTAAGATCAACATGTTTTATCTCTACATCAGATACTTTAATACCCCAGCCATCAGAACGCGCATCTAGTATGGTTTGGATATCCGTATTGAGCATCTCCCGATTGGCGAGCATTTCATCGAGTTCATGTTGACCTAAAACAGAGCGTAAGGTCGTTTGCGCGAGTTGAGACGTTGCCGCTAAATAATCCTCTACGTTGATGATTGCTTTTTGTGCATCGACCACTCTAAAGTAGATCACTGCATTAACTCGAACAGAGACATTGTCACGACTGATAACATCTTGGCTAGGAACATCCATCACCACGGTTCGCATATCGACTTTGACGATTTGTTGAATCACGGGGATAACAATGATCAACCCCGGCCCTTTGACCATTTGAAAGCGGCCAAGGAAAAAAATGACGCCGCGCTCATACTCGCGCAACACGTGGAACATGCTGAATGCAATCATAAGTACCAACACTACAATCAGCACTGGCGTCAGCATGCCACTAGTGATTATCTGTTCCATCATAGTCACTTCCTTGCTGTTTACTAATTTTCAAACTCAGACCATCGATCGCCTCGACAATGACGATATCTCCACGAGTAAAACTGTCATCACCGTGTGCGGCCCAGCGCTCACCTTCTATATGCACATAACCTTGTGCAGTAAAACTGTTTTCGACAATCGCTTGCTGACCGATCAGGTATTCGACACCACTCACCACCTGACTTTGCCTTAGCTGTATTACTCTGCGTAAAACAAACACCACGAAAGCCGCCGATAGCATCGCAATTGAATAGATAAGATTTAATGAGACTTGCAGTTCTGGTAAATCACTATCGATAAGAAATATCGATCCCAAGACGAATGCGATAACACCGCCAAATCCTAAAATGCCAAAACTTGGCACAAGCGACTCAGCCACCAGCAGTCCTATACCCAGTAGAATTAAACCAATTCCGACGTAGTTCACTGGCAACATCTGGAAAGCATAAGTCGCAATCAGAAGACAAATCGCACCAACGACACCCGCCACGCCAAATCCAGGGCTGTAGAACTCTAACAGCAAGCCATAGATACCGATCATCATTAAGATATACGCGATATTCGGATCAGTGATAGTAGAGAGAAACTTATGGCGCCAATCCGGTGTCTTATACTCGACTTTTGCATTTTCAGTTACTAACTGGCTGTTTGTTTCATTTAAGATAACAGTTAGCCCATCAGATTGGATAAGGAGTTGTTCAGGCGTATCCGCAATGAGATTGATGACATTTTTCTCTAACGCTTCACTCGATGAAAGTGTGGCGGCTTCTCTAACCGCTTTTTCCGCCCATTCTGCATTTCTACCACGCAACTGCGCAAGCGAACGTATATAAGCAATAGAATCATTGAGCATTTTCTTTTCCATTGCCGACGGCTCGTTGGATGATTCATCAGATTGCTCTGGGTTACCTCCACCAATACTAACAGGTGTCGCCGCTCCCAAAGTCGTCGCAGGAGCCATTGCAGCAATATGACAAGCATACAGAATAAATGTACCGGCACTGGCAGCGCGCGCACCTTGAGGATAGACCAAACACAAAATAGGAACTTTTGAGGCGAGAATAGATTGGTTGATCTCTCTAAGACTGCTAACTAGGCCACCGGGCGTATCGATTGTCAGCACTAGAGCAGGTATATTCGGGGTTTGGTTTGCTAACGTAATTTCTTCAATCACGTAGTCCCCCACAGCAGGGCCGATTGCTCCGCTGATATTGATAACAGGAACCACCTTGGTCGTACTAGACGCCGGCTCATTTGAGCTAAAAACAGATGGTCCTGACAAAAGTACAAAGCAAAACAAAAGTGCTTTGACAATCCGTAAGGGCATCTGACTTTCCCATTTTTCAGTCTATTATCAGTTTAGACTATTTAAATCATCACAATAGTGGCACATTGTGTTCAACTAGAATAAAAATGGAGAGCAAAAGCTCTCCATTAAAACATTGTAGCGAGACTACTTTTTAATTGGCGTGTAGCCGTACTCTTCAATCAAAGATTTTGCTTGGTTGCTGTTTAAGTAGTTAATAAATGACTTGGAGTCTTCATCGACTTTGTCAGGATTGTATAGAACAAGGAAAGGACGAGATAATTCATACTGACCCGTCGCGATTGTTTTGTTGCTCGCTTCTACCCCTTCAAACTGGATCGCTTTGATCGAACTATCAACTGAACCTGTAGAAACGAAACCAATAGCTTGTTTATTGTGGTTAACAATCGTCTTCACCATGCTGTTGCTGTTTACCACTAAATTATCTGGGTTGATGTCAGACACCAGACGACTATTAATGATTTTCGTCAATCCCATCAAGCTTTCAAAGCTATAGCGCGATCCAGAAGAAGCTTCACGCGTGACTACCGCGATTTTTTGATCGTTTCCACCTAGCTGTTTCCAGTTAGTTATTTTGCCTTTATAGATATCAAACAATTGCTCGCGAGTAACGTTCTGAATCGGGTTAGATTTATTCACCACCACGGCTAATCCATCAAAAGCAATTGGCTTAACAGTGAGAGATTCATCTTGTTCGCTTTCTGTTAGGTAACGAGAACTCATGCCTACATCAGCCACACCTTTCTTAACCAGCGTAATACCGGCTGACGAACCAATGCCTTGAACCGCAACGTAGCTGTCTGGATGAGTGCTGTTGTAATCTTCTGCGAGCACGTCCATGACACGAGCAACCGAAGTCGAGCCTGAAACATTCACCTCTTTAGCCAACGTTGGCACTGAAAACAGTGATGTAGATAAAAGTGCAGCCAACGCAACACGAACCATAATAAACTCCCCACTAATAGATGCGACTGGTTATAACTAAACAGCGCTATGTTATTGCGGTTAGATGACATTTTTGTGAAAGCCTATGCAGACAATAAAATATCTAGTACATACTATGCTTAAGTTAGAGAAGTGTAACCTTTTGCACAGATACTCATATTGTTGAAGTGAGAGCGTCATGGGGCTAGTGAGTTTACTACAACGTCAAGTCGAGAGCAGAGCGCAGCTTATCTGTAAGCAACGTAATCAAAGTACGCCTGCTGAATTGGGCAAAGCAAGCTTTGAAAGCATGAACAATGGCGTCATTTTTATCAAGCAGCACTTTTTACTTGATTCTAGCCACTGCAATTACATGAATCCAATCGCGAAAGTGGCGTGGAACGGAGAGCTGAATCAGTGGCAGCTATTCATGCCACAAGAAATGGATAATGAACAGTGGGTACCCTACCCATATTTAGCTCAAAGTAGCGACCTAACTGCTATTATGCGCGAAATCGATAAAGACCCGAAAGAGATGTTTTGGCAGGATTAGGAGAGCAAGTGCTCTCCTATAACTATTGTTCTAAAACTTGTAAGTCGAACCAATGTAGAAAGAGCCCATACCCAAAGTATGTTCTGTGGTTTTCTTGGTTAATGAATCTTCAACCTCAGCAGCAAACGCATCAACTTCATAGCCTGCTCTAACCGCCCAGCCATCAAACATTGCAGGTGCATACTCAAGACCAAGCCCTGCGCGAACGGCAAACGTGCTTGAGGACTTGTTGATCAAATAGCTTGTTGCACCAGCATTTCGTACATCCCAACTAACAATACCTGCGCCAATTACCCCGTAAGGTCTTAGACCGTTATCAAAGGTGTAACCTAAATTGGCTGCCACCATAAGGGACTCACTGTCCATCGTCAGTGCTTTAGTGTTAGACAATTTAGTATTGGCTGTACCGTATTTTGTGTACTGAGCTTCAATCGCAGCGATCTTGTTAAACTGATAGCCACCAATCAGCTTGAATGAAGCGCCATCAGTCTCAGTTGAAGTCGCGCCATTAGTAACACTTTTACCAAATCCATCATCGTCGTAGCTCGTATCACCGATACCCGCACCAATATAAAAGCCATCAACTTTCTGAGCTGCAAATGTAGGTAGCGCTACGAGCGCTGCAAGTAAAACAACCTTTTTCATCATTCTTACCTAATATTCCCTAATGAATTAAATCGGTTACAAACTATAGGAATATCCAATAAGCGTCTTTATGCGAAATGTATAGAATTGTCTGAGCTTTGTCATACACCAGTCAAATGCCTAGTATCACTACATTACAACAGCGAATTAATTTACTAAGACCGGAGCAACAAAAAAGGCGCTGTAATAGCGCCTTTGAGGTAACTTTAATGAACTGATTCGTTACTCTGCTGAGGATTCAGCTTCTGTCGCAGTCTTCACTTCTTCAAAGATTTGTGTCGGTTTGGCTACTAGGCTGCGGTTTTCCTGATTTACGTCAGTCAGAACCACCTCTAGCACATCACCTAAGCGGTAAGTCACTTGTTTATCGATTGAAACCGTGCCATTTTCACCATTGCACTCAAGGCGCTCTTTGTTGGCTAAGATAAGTGAGCCAGGAATAAATGCCGCAGCGCCGTTTTCAATCAAGCGGATACGCATACCTGCACGGTTGATATCGAAAATCTCACCGTTGAACTTGGTCTCTTTAGCTGGTTCATCTGCAAGGGTACGAGCATATAACCAATCACCAACATTGCGCTCAGCAATTTTGTGGTGCTTTCGATGAATCGCTAGCTCTTCACCGACACTATCATCGGCCGTCTGCACTGGTTCTTTACCTAAGATGTGCGCTTTAAGCATACGGTGGTTGATCATATCGCCATATTTGCGAATTGGTGATGTCCACGTCGCGTATAGGTCAAGACCCATTGCATAATGCGGTAGAGGCTGGTTACCAATTTCGCTGTAAGCTTGAGCTTTGCGGATTCGGTTATCTAGGTAAGAAGTTTCTTGGCTTCCCAACCAACGACGCAGCGCCGCAAACCCTTCTAGAGTCGCGATAGATTCAGCGGTAAACGGCAGTTCACCTTCTGGATTTACCAAATTGACGACATCTTCAATCTTTTCCGGTTTAAAACCTGCGTGAGTGTTAAATACACCCGAGTTAAAGCTTGATTGCAGCGTTTTGCCTGCGCAAATGTTTGCTGTAATCATCGCCTCTTCTACAAGGCGGTTAGCGCTGCGACGCATGTCAGCATGAATAGCGACAACATCGTTATCTTCACTCAGTTCAAATCGGTAGTCTGGGCGGTCAGGGAAAACGACGGCATGTGTTTCACGCCACTCAGCTCGAGCACGTGAGAAGTCATAGAGGTCACGAACGATCTCTGCGATTTCTTCACTTGGTTGCCAAGCGTCTGAACTGCCATTTTCAATCCAATCGGAAACATGGTCGTAAGCCAAGCGAGCATGAGATTTAATGTTGGCAGCGAAGAACTTAATGTCATCTCCGATAACACCCTCTTTCGTCACGGTCACACTACAACATAGAGCTGGACGTGCTTCACCTTCTATCAATGAACATAGGTCATCGGCAAGGTCACGTGGAAGCATCGGAATATTGCGCCCCGGTAAGTAGATGGTAAAACCACGTTCGCGCGCCACTTTGTCCATATCACTATCAGGTGTGATGTAGGCAGTAGGGTCGGCAATCGCAATCGTCAGTTCGAAATCACCAGATTCTGTCTTTTTAGCATGCAGCGCGTCATCCATATCTTTGGTTGATTCGCCATCAATGGTCACAAACGGAACGTGTGTCATATCGATGCGTTCAAGATCAGCGTCGTCTTTTAGCTCCCAGCTATCTAGTCCTGCTGGTTCGCTATTTGGCAGATCATTTTGCGCCAAGGTTACCCACCAAGGTGCTATCTTGTCGTCTGCATCAGTAATTTTGTCGCTGATTTCGACAAAAAAGCCATTATCACCCTTAAGTGGATGACGAATAAGGTGGGCAACCACCCAATCACCCTCTTTAAGATCATCACTCTTGATGCCTTTACGTGTCTTAGCTTTTAAAGATAACTTTTTAAGTTGAGGATGGTCTGGCGTAACGTTCAGTTTGCCTTTGAATAGTTTAATTCGGCCAATAAAACGGTTAAGCCCTTGTTCAAGTAGCTCTTCTGGTTCAGCTTGCTCGCGATCTTTCTCTGTACGAATGATCGCTTTTACCTTGTCGCCGTGCATACATTTTTTCATGTACGGAGGTGGAATAAAGAAACTTGTCTTACTATCCACTTCAAGGAAACCAAAGCCTTTCTCTGTCGCTTTGATTGTGCCTTCTTTTTTAGGCAGGGTTTCTTGGATTTGCTGCTTAAGTTGAGCCAGTAGAGGGTTATCTTGAAACATCTATCTTGTTTTACCGAGTAAGTAACCGAAAAATTGCGCCCACTATATCACCGAGCCCTTGCCCCTGCTAGCGTAGAAGCATGACAATCTGGTGTTTAACGAACAATTCAATCAGTTAGCAATCACCTAGATTTGTGCATAAATTTCGCACCCAATGCATCTAGATGAACAAGAACTACACAAAAATTCTCATATCAGGAAAAAATTGTGATGAAATTCAATTTTTTCTAGCTTTTTTTGTGCTTTTAGGGAATAATCCGCCCCCTCATATTGGTGCCCCCCTTCTGTTCATAGATTCTTTGAGTGAACGGACAGTAAATAACACCAATATCTCTTACGTCCCTAGTGGCTTGATGCGATTTACGACTTTTCCGCATCTGAACGGAATCAGCTCTCAACTGGATTGGTATTGGAATTGGTAGAGCTCGTGGGACCTTTTGTTGACATTATATAGTAGGATCCCAATGACAGATTCTGTAATTCAGTTTAGCGATCTAGCGCTTAACGACTCTATCCTTTCAGCTCTTGATGGTATGGGTTTTGTTTCACCAACTCCAATTCAGGCTGCTGCTATCCCGCACCTATTGGCTGGTAAAGACGCACTAGGTAAAGCTCAAACTGGTACTGGTAAAACTGCAGCTTTCTCTCTACCTCTTCTAAACAAGCTAGACCTTGCACAGCGTAAACCTCAAGCAATCGTACTTGCTCCAACTCGTGAACTAGCGATCCAAGTAGCGGCTGAAGTTAAGAACTTAGGTCAAAACATCGCTGGTCTTAAAGTTCTTGAAATCTACGGTGGTGCATCGATTGTTGATCAAATGCGCGCACTAAAAAACGGTGCTCACATCGTTGTTGGTACTCCGGGCCGTGTTCAAGACCTTATCAACCGTGACCGTCTACACCTAGACGAAGTACACACATTCGTTCTTGATGAAGCGGATGAGATGCTAAACATGGGCTTCGTTGATGACGTAACTGAAATCATGGAGCACGCGCCTGAATCAGCACAACGTGTACTATTCTCTGCGACTATGCCTCCTATGCTTAAGAGCATTGTTGAGCGCTTCCTACGAGATCCTGAAACAGTAGACGTTGCAGGTAAAAACCACACTGTAGATAAAGTAGAGCAGCAGTTCTGGGTTGTTAAAGGTGTAGAAAAAGACGAAGCAATGTCTCGCCTTCTAGAAACTGAAGAGACTGACGCGTCAATCGTATTCGTACGTACTCGTCAAGACACTGAGCGCCTAGCCGATTGGCTATGTGCACGTGGCTTCAAAGCTTCTGCACTACACGGTGATATTCCTCAGTCTCTACGTGAGCGTACTGTTGATCACATCAAACAAGGTGTTATCGACATTCTAGTTGCAACTGACGTTGTAGCACGTGGCCTTGACGTTCCACGTATCACGCACGTATTCAACTACGACATCCCATTCGATGTTGAGTCTTACATCCACCGTATCGGCCGTACAGGCCGTGCTGGACGTAAAGGTAAAGCGATCCTTCTAGTTCGCACTAACCAACTACGTATGCTTCGCACTATTGAGCGTGTAACTAAGTCATCAATGGAAGAGATCCAACTTCCACACCGTGACAAAGTTGCAGAAGCTCGCGTTGCAAAACTTGGTGCCGAGCTTGAAGCAGATAAAGAACATAAAGCACTAGAGAAGTTCTCTGAGCTAGTTGAAAAACTACAAGAATCTCTTGAGCTAGACGCGGCAACACTGGCTGCCATTCTTCTTAAGCGTCAGCAAGGTAAGCGCCCACTATTCTACATTGGTGAAGACCCAATGATTGAAGCGATTGAGCGTGACAAGCAACGTCGTAAAGAGCGTCGTGAAGGCGGCCGTGATGGTCGTGGTCGTGACCGTAACTTCAACAACCAAGACTGGGATACATACCAGCTGCAAGTTGGTCGTGAGCAAGGCGTTCAGGTTAAAGACATCGTTGGCGCATTGGCAAACGAGCTTGGCCTAGTTAAAGGTTCAATCGGTGCGATTAAACTAGCACAAGGCGAAACTTACGTTCAGCTACCAAAAGCAATGTCTTCAGAGACTGCTAACAAGCTACGTAAACTACGCATTCGTCAGAAAGAAGTTGGCGCGGTAGTGTGTGACTTTGATGATTTCCGTGAGCCTCGTGGTCGTCGTGATGGCGGTCGCCGTGACGGTGGGCGTCGCGATGGTGGCGGTTACCGTGGAAATCGTGATGGAAACCGCGAAGGCGGCTACCGTGGAAACCGTGACGGAAACCGCGAAGGTGGCTACCGTGGCAACCGTGAAGGCGGTCGTGGTAATCGCGAAGGTGGTCGTCGTGATGGCGAGCGTCGCTTTGACCGTAACCGTGGTGGCGATCACCGTGGTAACTACCGTGGCGAACGTGGCCATGGTCGTGGTAACCGCGAAGATTAATCACCTCTGCTAGCAAGCATTAAAAAAGGAGCCAAATTTGGCTGTCTCTTATACACAAATCCTCGAACTCAGTTCGAGGATTTTTTTTGAACTCATTTCTAAGGCTGCGATCTGATCACTTAAGTAATATTGATTAGGTAGCTAATATGGAAAACTCAACACCAATGGAGTGGGCACAAGTACAGTTTGGTTAGGCAAAGCTTAACGACCCTAGACGAACTCAACGATTGATATCAATGGCTGCTTCACTTGCTAGTCAACCAGGAGTCGCCGTGTCTAAACTTGCTATTTCACCCGCTGATATGGAAGGGGCTTATCGCTTTATCCGTAATGACCAAATCCAACCTAACGATATTGCCGAATCAGGTTATGAAGTCACCGCTCAGCATGCACAAAATCATTCGTTACTATTAGCACTAGAAGATACGACCTCACTCACATACCAACATAGAAGTGTGCGAGATACGCTTGGACATACTAACCAAGGTA